>Ga0268251_10000015_pt1 | contig 219125 bp, 207 predicted proteins | sample AgamicAsMae_FD_200527 | JGI IMG/M metagenome (GOLD analysis project Ga0268251, IMG submission 200527) | Agave microbial communities from Guanajuato, Mexico - As.Ma.e (v2) (version 2) | ecosystem: Host-associated > Plants > Phyllosphere > Phylloplane/Leaf | place: Guanajuato, Mexico... | reverse complement strand
GATTCATGCCGGACTCCAGGCGCAGCGTATCGCGCGCACCGAGACCGCAGGGCTTCACGCCCGCCAGCAGCAGCCCGCACCAGAAATCCGCCGCCTTATCGTTTGGCATGGCGATTTCATAACCCCCTTCGCCGGTGTAACCGGTGGTGGCGATAAACAGGCCATCCGCCTCAACGCCAAAGAAGGGTTTCATGCCCTCGACGGCGCTGCGCTGCGCGTCGCTGAACAGGGTGGCTGCTTTGGCTTTAGCATTAGGCCCCTGCACGGCGATAAGCGACAGATCGTCACGCTCGGTGATGTCGATCGCAAAGGGTTCAGCCTGCCGGGTGATCCAGGCGAGATCTTTTTCACGGGTGGCGGAGTTAACAACAAGGCGGAAGAAATCATCGGAGAAGAAGTAGACGATCAGGTCATCAATGACGCCACCTGATGCATTCAGCATGCCGGTATAGAGCGCCTTCCCCGTCCGGGTAAGCTTCGCGACGTCGTTTGCCAGCAGATAGCGCAGGAACTCGCGGGTGCGGCTGCCGCGCAGATCGACGATGGTCATATGCGACACATCGAACATTCCCGCGTCGTTACGTACCGCATGGTGTTCATCAATCTGTGAGCCGTAATGCAGCGGCATCATCCAGCCATGAAAATCCACCATGCGTGCACCGCAGGCTTTGTGTTGTTCGAACAGGGGCGTCTGTTGAGCCATCATTTCCTCGTTAGAAATCAGCGGAGCCATGCGGTTTTTCAGGACGAAAAACGCACCACGAAACCCGACGTCGATGCCGTTTTTTGCGCCGACGCAAACGTTCTCTTTTATCTGAACTTATCACCGAAAAGAGCGTTTAACCATAAGGAAAAATGGGTCATCACATTAGCTTATGGGCAAAAAACGCTAAAACCTTAACAGTATAAAAAATCACACTCAACCCGAATATACAGTGATTAAGATAACACCATAGCGTTAAACACGAATTTATTGGCATTTTGTCCTGAAATAAAGGCAAATTTCTCGAAATGGAAAAAAAGCAAAATTAGAAAATCTAATCCGAAAAATGACATGAAATTAGAATAATTCAAACGAGGGGATGCACCCGGCCACAGGGGCCGGGAAGGGAAAATGTGATGGAGTTAACGTAACCAGTCGGGGAGGTCGTTCAGGCCCATCGCCTGACGAATAAGCTGGGGTTTGACTCCCGGCAGGGTATCAGCCAGTTTCAGGCCAATATCGCGCAGTAATTTTTTACCCGGGTTATCACCCGCGAAAAAATCGCGGAAACCCTGCATTCCGGCAAGCATCACCGCCGCACTGAGCTTGCGGCTACGCTCGTAGCGGCGCAGATAGAGATGTTGACCAATATCTTTTCCCTGACGATGCAGACGGCGTACCTCATTGATAAGCTCTGCCGCATCCATAAAGCCAAGGTTAACGCCCTGCCCCGCCAGCGGGTGAATGGTATGGGCAGCATCGCCCACCAACGCCAGCCGATGTGCAGCAAACTGACGTGCGTAGCGGCCGGTCAGCGGGTAGAGCTGGCGCTCGCTTTCAACCCTGCACAGCCCCAGGCGGTTATCAAAGGCGACCGACAGGGCGCGGTTAAATTCATCTTCCGGCGCCTGCTGCAGGCGTTCGGCTTCATGCGGCGACAGGGACCAGACAATCGAGCAGAGATGCGGATCGCATAGCGGCAGGAACGCGAGGATCCCGTCACCGTGAAACGCCTGACGCGCGACGGCGTCATGCGGTTCGGCGGTGCGGATCGTCGCAACCAGCGCATGGTGCCGGTAATCCCAGAAGGTCAGCGGAATATCCGCCTTATCGCGCAGCCAGGATCGCGCGCCGTCGGCGCCAACCACCAGCCGGGCCGTCAGCATGGTGCCGTCCTTCAGGGTCAGGAAAGCGTCATTTTCACCCCAGGCAACCTGCTGCAGTTCAGCGGGTGCCAGCAGCGTGACGTCTTTACAACTCTGCGCTTTCTGCCATAGGGCATGGTGGATCACCGGGTTTTCCACAATATGGCCCAGATGGCTGAAGCCCATGCTGGCGTCGTCAAACGCAATACGGCCAAAGCTGTCTTTCTCCCACACTTCCATGCCGTGGTAGCAGCTGGCACGCCGGGCGACAACCGATGACCAGACGCCAAGATGCGACAGCAGTTTTTCGCTGGCGGCATTAATGGCGGAGACACGCAGCGCGTACGGCGCATCTGCGGCCTGCGGCTGGGGCAGATGCTGCTCCAGCACGGCGACGCGCAGGCCGCTCCCCTGTAACCCGCAGGCCACGGCCAGGCCGACCATGCCTCCGCCTACAATTGCCACATCAACACTTTGCACTGTTTTTACTCCTTCGCGCCTGTTATCACAGGTTTAACGCGCCACCCAACCCAGGGTGCGCTGCGCCAGCACATCACGTGCCGGGGTAAATAATTCCATCGCCATCAGCGCCGTATTGCGTCCGGCCACCAGCGGTGCCCAGCGATTCGCAAAGAGATGGACTAAGCCGTCCGTCACGCCAATGGTCGCTTTTTTATCCGCCTCACGGCGCTGGCGGTAGCGGCAAAGCACCAGCCACGCCCCGGGGTCTTCCGCATTCTGCCAGGCCGCGGTCAGGGTTTCAGCCAGGCTCATCACGTCGCGCATCCCGAGGTTAAAGCCCTGTCCGGCAATGGGATGCAGCGTCTGGGCGGCGTTTCCGACCAGCACCGTGCGATGGGTGATACTGCTGTTGGCGGTGGTCAGCGCCAGCGGATAAACCGTGCGCTTCCCGCAGTGGACAATGCGCCCAAGCCGCCAGCCAAACGCCTGCTGCAGCTGCTGGCTAAAGTGTTCGTCGGACCAGCCGAGCACCTCGTCCCGTTTATCACGGGGATGACACCACACCAGCGAACAGCGTCCGTCTGACATCGGCAGCATCGCCAGCGGCCCGTGCTCGTTAAAACGCTCAAAGGCGCGTCCGTTATGGGGCAGCGCGGTGGTAACGTTAGCTATCGCCGCCACCTGCAGGTAATCGCTCTGCTGCCAGCGGATACCGCAGGCGCTGCCGAGGGCAGAGCCCGTGCCGTCAGCGGCTACGGCAAGCGCGCCGTCAATGCGCGTACCGTCTTCCAGCTCGACATGAACCTGCTCTGCCGTCCGGTGTATACTCGCCACCCGGGCCGGACAGTGCAGGGTCACGCCTGGCGCACCGCGCAGGCGGGCAAACAGCCGCTGCCCGACATCGTGCAGTTCAACTACCTGACCAAGCGCATCGATACGGTAATCGTCGGCGGCGAGGGTAACAAAACCGGCGTGGCCGCGATCGCTGACGTGAACCGTTTTAATGGCCGTCGCGCAGTCCGCCAGCGCCTGCCAGACGCCGATCCGCTCCAGCTGCTGACAGGTGCCCTGCGCCAGCGCAATCGCGCGGGCGTCAAAACCGGGATGCCTCTGAGCCTGCGGATCGGCCGCTTCGATCAGATGTACCGACAGCGCGCCGTGCGTCAGTCGGGAGATGGCCAGGGCGAGGGTCGCACCGACCATGCCGCCGCCAACGATAATGACGCCGTTCACTGCCGCGCCGCTGCCATCAGCGCCTCGATATCGTCCGCCGTTTTCACGACGCTGGCAGTAAGGTTTTCATTGCCGTTTGCGGTGATAACAATGTCATCTTCGATACGGATACCAATACCGCGATACTGCGCGGGTACGTCCGCATCCGGCGCAATATAGAGGCCCGGCTCAACGGTCAATACCATACCGGGTTTAAGCACGCGCGAACGATCGACGCCATAAGCACCGACATCGTGAACATCCAGCCCCAGCCAGTGGCTCAGGCCGTGCATAAAGAAGGGACGATGGGCGCTGTCGGCGATCAGTTGATCCACCTCGCCCTGCAAAATACCGAGCTTCACCAGTCCGCGGATCATGATGCGCACCACTTCGCCGGTCACTTCCTGAATGGAGGTGCCAGGGCGGTAGAGGGTTAGCGCCGTCTCCAGTGATTCCAGCACGATGTCGTAGATCTCGCGCTGAGCAGGCGTGAACTTGCCGTTGACCGGGAAGGTACGGGTGATATCGCCCGCGTAGCCCTGAAATTCACAGCCCGCGTCAATCAGCACCAGATCGCCATCGCACAGCGGACTCTCATTTTCAGTGTAGTGCAGAATACAGCCGTTCTCGCCGCCGCCGACAATGGTGTTATAGGACGGATAGCGCGCGCCGTGGCGGTTAAACTCGTGGTGGATCTCACCTTCAAGCTGAAACTCAAACATACCGGGGCGGCAGGTCTGCATCGCCCGCGTATGGCCCAGCGCGCTGATTTCACCTGCCCGATGCATTAATATGAGCTCTTCCGGTGATTTAAACAGGCGCATCTCGTGCACCAGCGGCCGCCAGTCGGTGATGGAGGCAGGCGCACGCAGATTCTGACGGCTGCCTTTACGCAGCTTATCCAGCGCGGTAAAAACGATGTCATCGGCAAAGGCGTATTCGCCCCGGGCGTGATAAACCGTATCAAGACCGTTAAGCAGCTGATAAAGCTGCTCGTCGATTTCACCCCAGGCCAGGGCCCGATCGACGCCCAGCTTCGCCGGTGCGGCCAGCTGGCCCAGACGACGACCAAACCAGATTTCGGCGGTCAGATCGCGAACCCGGTTAAAGAGCACGCTGTGGTTGTGGGTGTCATCACTTTTAATCAGCACCAGCACCGCTTCCGGCTCTTTAAAGCCGGTGAAATACCAGAAATCGCTGTCCTGGCGATAGGGGTATTCACTGTCATTGCTGCGCGTGACTTCCGGCGCGGCAAAGATCAGCGCCGCGCTCCCCGGCGACATTTTTGCCAGCAGAGCCTGGCGACGGCGAAGAAATGCTTGCTGTGTCATGACACCTCCTTCAAAACGCTGTGTCGGCGAATCGGTATTAATGCAATGTCGGTTTGCGCACTTCCGGTGCGGTCGGCTGCTGGCGGGTAAAGGTATCGTGGCAGAGCAGCGCCGCAACGCGGACGTACTCGATAATCTCCTCCAGCGACATCTCCAGCTCTTCTTTATCGTCTTCTTCGTCGTAGCCCAGCTGGGCGATATTACGCAGATCGTCGATGGCTTCTCCGGCTTCACCGGTCACCTTGTCGAGCTTCGGCTGGGTAACGCCCAGACCAAGCAGGAAGTGGTTTACCCAGCTGGCCAGCGCATCGGCGCGTTCAAAGACGCTGACGTCGTCGCCTTCCGGGATATAGAGCTGAAAAAGGAAACCGTCGTCTTCCAGAGAGTCGCTGGTGACGGTGTGCATTTTACGCAGGGCTTCCGCCAGCTCGTGGCCAAAGGCCAGACCTTCGTTGGTCAGGTCGTGCAGCAGCGGCTGCCAGCTGCTGTCGTTGTTGCCGCCGCAAAGCATCCCACTGATCAGACCGTGCATTTCGGCAGGGGTTAAGCCAACGCCCTGTTGGTTCAGTAACTGGCTTACATCAGTGTAACCAGGCATTTCATTCTGTTTAGACATGCGCATTCGTCGTCGTTGGGAGGAATATCGTGATATGCTACCACTTTGAGCCCTGGTGATACCAGAAAAGGGCTTGTATCTACGAACCATGATAGATATAGTGTCGCCCCTTCGCGGACCCGGTCAGGGCAGCGAGGGTAGCGCAGTCAATCAGCAGGAAGGTGGCATGTCTGCACAACCCGTCGATATCCAAATTTTTGGTCGTTCACTACGCGTGAATTGCCCGCCTGAACAAACGGATGCGTTAAATCAGGCAGCGGAGGATCTGAATCAGCGGTTGCAAGATCTGAAAGTTCGCACTAGAGTCACAAATACTGAGCAACTGGTGTTTATCGCCGCACTGAACATAAGTTATGAGTTGGCTCAGGAGAAGGCAAAAACCCGTGATTACGCCTCCGATATGGAGCAGCGCATTCGGATGCTCCAGCAAACCATTGAAGAGGCGTTGCTTGACCAGGGTCGCATATCCGAGAGAACGGGGCCGAAGTTTGAATAACACTTTATGGTCACCTGTGGTAGAGTGATCGTGAAGCAAAAATTTCTCTGAGATGTTTGCAAGCGGGCCAGTCCCCTGAGCCGATATTTCATACCAACAGAATGTGGCGCTCCACGGTTGGTGAGCATGCTCGGTCCGTCCGAGAAGCCTTAAAACTGTGACGACGCATTCACCTTGAACCAAGGGTTCAAGGGTTACAGCCAGCGGCGGCATCTCGGAGATTCCCTCTTTTACTGCGTCTACCATGACACAATGCCCTGAAGTACCTTCATCACGACAGCAAATACGGCAGCTTATCCGCCAGCGTCGTCGTGCGCTGACATCCGAACAGCAGCATCATTTCGCCGACCAGGCCGCCGCCAGAATGCTGGCATATCCGCCGGTCGTGATGGCGACAAGCGTTGCCCTGTTTCTCTCCTTTGACGGTGAGCTCGATACCCGCCCGCTGATTGAGCAGCTGTGGCAAGCCGGTAAGCGCCTATATCTGCCGGTCCTGCACCCTTTTAGCCTTGGAAACCTGCTGTTTCTGCACTATCACCCGCAAAGTGAGCTGGTCGTTAATCGTCTGAAAATCCACGAGCCGCGCCTTGACGTGCGCGACGTGCTGCCCGTAAGCGAGCTGGATGTGCTGATTACGCCGCTGGTCGCCTTCGATTGTCAGGGACAGCGTCTGGGAATGGGCGGGGGTTTTTACGATCGCACACTGCAAAACTGGCAGCGCTATGGCGTGCAGCCGGTGGGCTACGCCCATGATTGTCAGCAGGTGGATGTGCTGCCGGTGGAGCAGTGGGATATTCCGCTGCCAGCGGTGGTGACGCCATCGAAGGTCTGGCGCTGGTATGGGACTCCCTCTGCTTGCGGAGAGGGAGAAAACCCAATCAGTAGAGCAGACGTGCGCGGATAGTACCCGGGATCGCCTTCATGCTCTGCAGCGCCTTCTGCGCCACATCTTCTTCCGCTTCAATATCGATAACCACATAGCCCATCTGCGGCGTGGTCTGCAGATACTGTGCGGCAATGTTGATACCCTGGGCGGCAAAAATCTGGTTAATCGCCGTCAGCACGCCTGGACGGTTTTCGTGGATGTGCAGCAGACGACGGCCACCGTGCAGCGGCAGAGAAACTTCCGGGAAGTTTACCGCCGACAGCGTAGAGCCGTTATCGGAGTACTTCGCCAGTTTACCCGCCACTTCGAGGCCGATATTTTCCTGCGCTTCCTGAGTGGAACCACCGATATGCGGCGTCAGCAGTACGTTATCAAACTCGCTCAGCGGAGAGATAAACGGATCGGCATTGGTGGCCGGTTCGGTCGGGAAGACGTCGATCGCCGCGCCCGCCAGGTGCTTACGCGCCAGCGCATCGCACAGAGCCGGGATATCCACCACGGTGCCGCGTGCGGCGTTGATCAGCAGCGAGCCAGGCTTCATCAACGCCAGCTCTTCTGCGCTCATCATGTTTTTGGTGGAGGCATTTTCCGGCACGTGGAGGCTGACCACGTCGCTCATGTTCAGCAGGTCGGAGAGGTGCTGTACCTGAGTCGCGTTGCCCAGCGGCAGTTTGCTTTCGATATCGTAGAAGAAGACGTGCATCCCCAGGGACTCCGCCAGGATGCCCAGCTGAGTACCGATATGGCCGTAACCAATAATCCCCAGTTTCTTACCGCGAGCTTCATAGCTGCCGGACGCCAGCTTGTTCCAGATACCGCGGTGCGCCTTGGCGTTCGCTTCCGGAATACCGCGCAGCAGCAGGAGCAGCTCGCCGATCACCAGTTCGGCAACCGAGCGGGTGTTGGAGAACGGGGCGTTGAAGACCGGCACGCCGCGTTTGGCCGCAGCATCAAGGTCAACCTGGTTGGTACCGATACAGAAGCAGCCTACCGCCACCAGTTTTTCTGCAGCGGCTAATACCTCTTCCGTCAGGTTAGTGCGGGATCGCAGGCCGATAAAATGGGCATCACGGATCGACTCTTTCAGCTGCTCGGTATCGAGCGCGCCTTTATGGAATTCGATATTAGTGTAGCCTGCCGCACGAAGGCTATCCAGTGCTTTCTGGTGCACGCCTTCGACCAGCAGAAACTTAATTTTGTCTTTTTCCAGTGATACCTTTGCCATTTCCCCGACCCTGTTTTTGTCTTGTCTGATGTTGTGACGGACTTAAGTCCGTTCCGTCAACATATCAAAAAAAATTATTGCAGCAATATGAACGTTTGCGTCGTCCATCTGAAGAAATGTCATTAAGCGGGAAATGCCAGAGTAAAATTCTGATAAGCGACGATGTGCTGGCAGGATCGCCAGAACGGACGCCTTAACGTGACACAAGTCACCAAAATTGCCGTCTGCAGTTTTTTTAACGGGGAGAGAGTCTCCCCGTCAGATCATTTCACGATGGTTTTCACGCCATCGGCGGTACCGATCAGCGCCACGTCGGCACCGCGTCGGGCAAACAGCCCAACCGTCACCACGCCAGGCAGCGCGTTAATCGCATCTTCCATCGCGATCGGGTTAAGGATCTCCAGACCATAGACATCAAGGATGATATTGCCGTTATCGGTAGTCACGCCCTGACGGTATTCCGGGCGGCCGCCCAGCTTCACCAGTTCACGTGCGACCGCGCTACGCGCCATCGGGATCGCTTCAACCGGCAGCGGGAAGGTGCCGAGGATCGGCACTTGCTTGGAAGCATCGGCGATACAGATAAACTTGTCCGCCACCGAAGCGATGATCTTTTCGCGGGTCAGCGCCGCGCCGCCGCCTTTGATCATCTGCATCTGGTCATTGATCTCATCCGCGCCGTCTACGTAGATCCCCAGGCGATCGACTTCATTGAGATCGAAAACAGTGATACCGAGGCTTTTGAGTTTGGCGGTCGAGGCGTCAGAGCTGGAAACAGCCCCTTCGATCTGGCCTTTCATGGTACCCAGCGCGTCAATAAAATGCGCCGCGGTCGAGCCAGTCCCTACCCCAACGATGGTGCCCGGCTTAACATAGTCCAGAGCCGCCCAGCCCACCGCTTTTTTCAGTTCATCCTGCGTCATGGTTTTTGCCTGTGATGTGAAAACTCATGCCGTATTATAAGGCATCGACGTGTGAAATGTCCCTGTGATGCCCGTCACATTATGGAGCGTCATATTTTCGTCTGTACCTCGCGGCGATTTATGTCATAGTGCTTGATAACCAAAAATTATGGAGCCAGCCAGAGCAATGAAACGTCCGGACTACAGAACACTACAGGCGCTAGACGCGGTGATTCGCGAACGCGGGTTTGAGCGCGCCGCGCAGAAACTGTGTATTACTCAGTCCGCCGTCTCACAGCGTATTAAGCAGCTGGAAAATATGTTGGGTCAGCCGCTGCTAGTGCGTACCGTACCGCCGCGCCCGACCGAACAGGGACAAAAGCTCCTTGCCCTGCTGCGCCAGGTTGAGCTGCTGGAAGAGGAGTGGCTGGGCGATGAGCAAACCGGCTCCACCCCGCTGCTGCTGTCGCTGGCGGTCAACGCCGACAGCCTGGCAACCTGGCTGTTGCCCGCGCTGGCTACCGTGCTTTCCGACTCCCCAATTCGCCTGAATCTTCAGGTGGAAGATGAAACCCGCACCCAGGAGCGCCTGCGCCGCGGTGAAGTGGTCGGTGCCGTCAGTATTCAGCCTCAGGCGCTGCCGAGCTGCCTCGTGGATCAGTTGGGGGCACTCGACTATCTGTTTGTGGCTTCAAAAGATTTTGCCGCACGCTATTTCCCGAACGGCGTTACCCGCGCCGCGCTGCTGAAAGCGCCGGCGGTGGCGTTCGACCATCTCGACGATATGCACCAGGCCTTTTTACAGCAGTATTTCGACCTGCCGCCGGGCAGCGTACCCTGCCATATCGTTAACTCGTCCGAAGCGTTTGTACAGCTGGCGCGTCAGAGCACGACCTGCTGTATGATCCCGCATCTGCAAATCGAGAGAGAGCTAGCCTCTGGCGAGCTTATCGATCTGACGCCGGGGCTCCTTCAGCGCCGTATGCTCTACTGGCACCGCTTTGCGCCGGAAAGCCGGATGATGCGCAACGTGACGGATGCGCTGTTAGAGTACGGTCATCGGGTACTGCGACAGGATTAAGAAAAAGGTTCTCTCCACGGGAGAGAACCTTTGGGAAGGAATATTACTGCGCGGCCGCCTGCGGTTGCGCAGACTCCAGCTGGAAGACCACATCAACCTGATCGTCAAACTGAATTGTCGGCTGCTCGTAGGTTTGCTGAGCGTCCGCTGGTGCAGCTTCGGCCTTCATCATGCGCACCATCGGGCCTGGCTGATAGTTCGACACATGGTATCGAACGCTGTAAACCGGACCCAGCTTGCTGCCAAATCCCGCAGCCAGCTGCTGTGCCTGATGGATAGCATCATCAATCGCCGCTTTACGCGCTTTATCTTTATAGGCATCCGGTTGCGCAACGCCCAACGACACCGCACGGATTTCGTTCAGTCCGGCTTTTAACGCCCCGTCGAGCAGTGCATTGAGCTTATCCAGCTCGCGAACCGTCACTTCAACCTTGCGCACCGCGCGGTAACCTTTCAGAGTGCTTTTTCCGTTCTGGTAGTCGTAATCTGCCTGGGTACGTAAATTGGCCGCACCAATGTCTTTACGCGCCACGCCGTTTTTCTCAAGGAACGTCAGGTACTGACCGACTCTGTCATCCGCCTGCTTCTTGGCGGAGGCCGCATCTTTTGCCGCCACGTTCACTTCAATCGCCAGCGTTGCGATATCCGGTACGGCATCCACACTTGCCGTGCCCGAGGTAACGATATGCGGACCATCCGGCAATTCCCCTGCCAGTGCCGGTATGCTGCTAAGTCCGACCAGGGCCGCGAGGGCCATCACTTTGAACTTCACTGTCGTTCCTCCATAATAGATGATTCACCCGGAATGCGGGCTATGCCAGCATAGATTAGCCTTTTCGCTTTAAATGTCCATCAGACAAGGCTTAGTTCAGCAGCACGCTAAGATGTGCAACTCCTTCTTTTGCCAGCTGAAAAGCGATAAACCACATAACGGCGCCCACCAGGAGGTTAATGATCCGCTGGGCCTTCGCAGTACGCAGGTAAGGCGCCAGCCAGGCCGCCAACAGCGCGAGGCCAAAGAACCACAGGAAGGAGGCACTGATAGTCCCCAGCGCAAACCAGCGTTTCGGTTCCATATCCAGCTGGCCGCTGAGACTCCCCAGTATCACGAAGGTATCGAGGTATACATGCGGATTAAGCCAGGTAACGGCCAGCATGGTGACAATTATTTTCCAGCGCCCCTGCTGCGCAATTTCCGCCTCGACCAGCGCCAGCTGCTGACTGAAAGCCGTTTGCAGCGCGCCAAAGCCGTACCACAGCAAAAAGGCGACGCCGCCCCAGGTGACCAACGCCAGCAACCACGGCGACTGCATCAACAGCGCGCTGCCGCCGAAGATACCCGCTACCATCAGAACAAGGTCGCTAAGCGCGCAGAGCAAGGCGATCATAATATGGTACTGACGCCGAATGCCCTGGTTCATCACAAAGGCATTTTGCGGACCGAGGGGCAGAATCATCGCTGCGCCAAGCGCAACACCTTGAAAATAATAAGATAACACGGGTTTATCTCTCGCTAAATGGTGATGGATGCCGACTATAGCGCGAGAAAAACATTAGTGGAAATTGATAATATTAATTGGTGATAAGCCAGGCTAATAATCATCGGTAAAATAAGGGCCGCGTTACGCGGCCCTGACGGTATTTACTCTTCCAGCGTCTCTTTGACGCGTTTGAAGTTCACATCCATTTGCGGATAGGGGAAGCTGATATCGTTAGCGTCGAAGTCGCGTTTAATGCGCTCCAGCACGTCCCAGTAAACGTTCTGCAGATCGCCACTTTTGCTCCATACCCGCACCACAAAGTTAATTGATGACGGCCCCAGTTCATTAAGGCGTACGGTTCTTTCCCGATCGCTAAAGATACGCTCGTCGGACTCGATAATCGCGGTCAGCAGCTGCCTGACCTTGTCGATATCAGAGTCGTAGGCCACGCCGATGATAAACTCGTTACGACGCACCGGCTCGCGGGAGAAGTTAATAATATTGCCGGCAATAATCTTACCGTTTGGCACCACCACAATACGGCCATCTACGGTGCGCAGCGTCGTGGAGAAGATCTGCACCTGCAGCACCGTCCCGGCGATACCGCCGAGATCGACATACTCCCCGGCGCGGAAAGGCCGGAAGGTCACCAGTAGCACACCAGCGGCAAGGTTTGATAGAGACCCCTGCAGCGCCAGACCAATGGCCAGTCCGGCGGCACCGAGGACGGCAATTACCGAGGCGGTCTGCACGCCAACGCGCCCCAGCGCGGCGATCAGGGTGAAGGCAATAATGCCATAGCGTACCAGGGCCGAGAGAAAGTCGGCGACGGTGGCGTCAATCTGCCGCGCCACCATCAGGCGGTTCAGCGCGCCGGAGACGACGCGCGCAATAATCATCCCCACGATGATAATAACGACGGCCGCCACGATATTGACCGCATAGCTCAGGAGCAGGGCCTGGTTACGTAGCAGCCACGAACCCGCATTGTTTATGCCATCAATGACATTAAGATCTTCCATTCCGATTTCCTTCTGTTTAGCCGTACAGACTCTTAAGGTAAACAAAAAATTCGCGGAATGCCAAAAATAACCCATTAGAAGTTGTTACCAGTCCCTTGAATTATCAATAAAAAAGGCCCGCATTTAGCGGGCCTTTAGAACAATTCTCAGCGGAGAATTACAGTACGTCGACGGCGTTCAGCTCTTTGAACGCCTGCTCCAGACGGGTGATCATAGAGGTCTGAGCAGAGCGCAGCCATACGCGCGGATCGTAGTATTTCTTATTCGGCTGGTCGTCGCCTTTCGGGTTGCCCAGCTGGCCCTGCAGATAGGCTTCGTTTTCTTTGTAGTAGTTCAGGATACCTTCCCATGTAGCCCACTGGGTATCGGTATCGATGTTCATTTTGATAACGCCATAGCTGACGGAATCTTTGATTTCCTGAGCGGTGGAACCGGAACCGCCGTGGAATACGAAGTTCAGGCTGTTGTGCGGCAGGTTATGTTTCTTGCAAACATATTCCTGAGAGTCGCGCAGGATAGTCGGGGTCAGCTTCACGTTACCCGGTTTGTACACGCCGTGCACGTTACCGAAGGAGGCCGCGATGGTGAAACGGTGGCTGATCGCGTTCAGTTTGGTGTACGCGTAGTCAACGTCTTCCGGCTGAGTGTACAGAGCGGATGCGTCCATATGGCTGTTGTCCACGCCATCTTCTTCACCGCCGGTGCAGCCCAGTTCGATTTCCAGAGTCATGCCAATTTTGGCCATGCGCGCCAGGTATTTGGAGCAGATCTCGATGTTCTCTTCCAGAGACTCTTCAGACAGGTCGATCATGTGAGAAGAGAACAGCGGTTTGCCGGTTGCGGCAAAGTGTTTTTCACCGGCGTCCAGCAGGCCGTCGATCCACGGCAGCAGTTTCTTCGCACAGTGGTCGGTATGCAGGATAACCGGCACACCGTAGTGTTCAGCCATCTGATGTACGTGATGCGCGCCGGAGATAGCACCGAGGATTGCCGCACCCTGTGGAATATCGGTTTTCACGCCTTTACCGGCGATAAATGCAGCGCCACCGTTGGAGAATTGAACGATAACCGGCGCTTTAACTTTCGCTGCGGTTTCCAGTACGGCGTTGATGGAGTCGGTACCAACGCAGTTTACTGCTGGCAGGGCGAAGTTGTTTTCTTTAGCAACCTGGAACACTTTCTGAACGTCGTCACCAGTGATGACGCCCGGTTTTACGAAATCAAAAATTTTAGACATTTTGTCGTCCTGTATCTGTATCTTCGGCCGTTGAAAAGGGGTAGCGAGCTTTGTTGCACGCTGAAAAACAGGCGGGTCTCCCCGCCTGGTAACATTACTGCTTAGCGCGCTCTTCGAGCATAGCTACTGCCGGCAGAACTTTGCCTTCCACGAATTCGAGGAATGCACCACCACCGGTGGAGATGTAGGAGATTTTGTCAGCGATGCCGAACAGATCAATCGCTGCCAGAGTGTCGCCGCCACCTGCGATGGAGAAGGCGTCGCTGTCTGCGATAGCGTTCGCCACGATTTCGGTACCTTTACGGAAGTTCGGGAACTCGAACACACCTACCGGACCGTTCCACAGGATAGTTTTGGCGTTTTTCAGAATTTCAGCCAGTCGCGCTGCAGAAACATCACCCAGATCCAGACTTTGCTCATCATCTTTGATTTCGCTGACCGGTTTCAGGGTCGCAGTTGCGGTTTCGGAGAACTCGGTTGCCACGCGAACGTCGGTCGGGACCGGGATATCACAGATGGTCAGCAGGCGTTTAGCTTCATCAACCAGATCCGCTTCGTACAGGGATTTACCCACGTTGTAGCCCTGGGCCGCAACGAAGGTGTTGGCGATGCCGCCACCAACGATCAGCTGGTCAGCGATTTTGGACAGGGAGTCCAGCACGGTCAGCTTGGTGGAGACTTTAGACCCTCCCACGATAGCAACCATCGGACGCGCCGGCTCTTTCAGAGCTTTACCCAGTGCTTCCAGTTCGTCAGCCAGCAGCGGGCCTGCACAGGCAACAGCGGCAAATTTGCCCACACCGTGGGTGGATGCTTGCGCGCGGTGCGCGGTGCCGAAAGCATCCATCACGTATACGTCACACAGAGCGGCGTATTTTTTGGACAGGGTTTCGTCGTCTTTCTTCTCGCCTTTGTTAAAGCGAACGTTTTCCAGAACCACCAGCTCACCGGCAGCCACTTCAACTCCGTCGAGGTAGTCTTTTGCCAGACGAACCGGGCTGGAGAGTTTTTCTTTCAGGTAGTTAACAACCGGGAGCAGAGAGAATTCTTCGTTGTACTCACCTTCGGTCGGGCGACCCAGGTGAGATGTCACCATAACTTTTGCACCCTGTTTCAGGGCCAGCTCGATAGTCGGCAGAGAAGCACGGATACGCGCATCGCTGGTCACTTTGCCTTCTTTAACCGGCACGTTCAGATCTGAACGGATCAGAACGCGCTTACCAGCTAGATCCAGATCGGTCATCTTAATTACAGACATGGTGAATCCTCTATTTGATTCTTAAAGTTTTTTGCGACGTGTACACGCCATCCTGTTACAAGGACGCTGTGCCGTTAACGCCTTACCTGAAACCAATAGCTGCCATCGCTAACGTCGTGTCGAGCATCCGGTTAGCGAAGCCCCATTCGTTATCACACCAGACAAGGGTTTTTATCAGGTGTGCACCACTGACCCGCGTTTGCGTGCCATCCACGATGGCGCTGTGGGGATCGTGGTTAAAATCGGTTGAGACCAACGGTAATTCCGTATAATCAACTATACCATGAAATACCCCCTGCGCTGCTTTTTGCAGCAACAGGTTGACTTCACAGGCTTTTACCGGTTTATTCACCGTCACGCTCAGGTCGATAGCCGTGACATTAATTGTAGGTACGCGAACCGCAATCGCTTCAAAACGATCGTGAAACTGCGGGAAAATTCGCGTAATACCGGCCGCAAGTTTGGTATCCACCGGAATGATCGACTGGCTGGCAGCACGGGTGCGTCGCAGGTCAGGATGCCAGGAATCGATCACTTGCTGATCGTTCATTGCCGAGTGGATCGTCGTCACCGTCCCGGAATCGATGCCATATGCATCGTCCAGCAGTTTAATGACGGGAATAATACAGTTGGTGGTGCAGGACGCATTGGAGACGATGCGATCTTCTGCACGCAGCTCGCCATGGTTCACGCCGAACACCACGGTTGCGTCCAGACTGTGCCCGCCGGGATGGGAAATGAGAACCTTACGCGCACCGGCGGCAAGGTGCGCCTCGCCGTCTTCTCGGCTACCGTATACGCCGGTGCAGTCAAGCACCACGTCCACGCCCAGCTCCCGCCAGGGCAACGCTTCAATCTCGCGGTGGTGAAGAATGCGAATCGCGTCATCGCCAATAAACAGCTGCTCGCGCTCCTGACGCACATCGCGGGAGAATCGGCCGTGGGTGGTGTCATATTTCAACAGATGCGCCATGCCGGAAGCGTCGGCCAGCTCGTTGATCGCTACCACGGTGATTTCGGCACGACGTCCGGATTCATACAATGCACGAACCACATTACGCCCAATGCGACCGAAACCATTTATCGCTACGCGTACGGTCATAGATCTCCCGCCAAGCTCTTCCTGAAAAAGTGTGGTTGACAGAGTAATCCAGCAACACGCCCAGGAAAACCTCGCTTTTTTAAAACTGCGACTGATTGATTATTTGTCGAACATTTAAACAACTGAAACGCTTCAGCTAGAGTATGCCAAAAGTGGAATAAAAGGAATCAGCGCACCGGCAGATAAGGCATTAATCTGACGTGCGTCACATTTTTAAGCTATAACGTCGCTCGTCAGAAACAAAAACGGGCTGCCGAAGCGACCCGTTTTCCACGTTAATACAGGGTTACAGCAGCGCTTTCGCTTTGCTCACCACGTTATCAACGGTAAAGCCAAGCTCTTCGAACAGCAGCTCTGCCGGGGCAGACTCATCGAAGGTATGCATACCCACGACAACACCGGTTCAGAATATCAAAGCACGCTATTTTACTATTAAAATCAATGAAGTGGTTAATTCTTTTATCCCGACTATACTTTAAAATCGTTATTTTCATCATAGAAGAACAATTATGCCACAATGTCTTATATGCGGACGGGTATTTACCCTGCAACGGGTGTTAAACCGACATATGAAAATCCATACCGGTGAGAGGCCTCATGCCTGCGAGACCTGTGGCCGGGCATTCATCCAGAAGCAAACCCTGGAATGTCACAGACGGACCCATACCGGTGAGAAACCTTATATCTGTGAGATTTGTGGCCGGGTATTCGCCCGGCAGCAAAACCTGAACCTGCACAGACGGACCCATACCGGTGAACAGTCTTATCGCTGTGAGGTCGGCGACCGGGCGTTCAGCCAGCAGCCAAACCAGCACAGACTCACTCATAACGGTCACCCCTACTACCCCTGCGAAGCCTGCGACCGGATTTTCGGCGAGCAGCAGGAGCTGAACCGCCACAGGCTGACCTGCACCGGTCGCCCCTACTACCTGACTCGTACCGGTCAACCCTACTTTCCCTGCAAAGAATGCGACCGGATATTCGGCGAGCAGCAGGAGCTGAACCGTCACAGGCTGACCTGTACCGGTCGCCCCTATTCCCACCGCTGCGAAGTCTGCAACCGGATATTCAGCGAACAGCAGGAGCTGAACCGTCACAAACTAACCCATAAAGGCCCAATGGCCCCACCCAAGGCTCCCGGAGACTGAAGCGCGTGAAATACCCGGGCTGCAATTCTCACGGTTGACGTACTGTACCGGTGGCGTCTCCCGTGGCTGATATATCACCCACGCCTGTCACAGCCGGGCCTGTCCCGCCTTTCGCCTGCCACTGGCAGCACAGGGTCTTCACCCTGCAGAGACCCCCTTAGCGGAGAAAAAAACGGGCCGCCGAAGCGACCCGTTTTCCACGTTAATACAGGATCACAGCAGCGCTTTCGCTTTGCTGACCACCTTATCAACGGTAAAGCCAAACTCTTCAAACAGCAGCTCTGCCGGGGCAGACTCACCGAAGGTGGTCATGCCCACGATAGCGCCGTTCAGGCCCACGTATTTGAACCAGTAGTCGGCGATACCCGCTTCCACGGCCACACGGGCAGAAACGGCTTTCGGCAACACGGATTCGCGGTAAGCCGCATCCTGCTTGTCGAACGCGTCGGTGGACGGCATGGAAACCACACGCGCCTTCACGCCTTCGGCAGTCAGTTTTTCCCACGCGGCAACCGCCAGCTCAACTTCTGAACCGGTAGCGATAAAGATCAGTTCCGGCTGCCCGTTGCTGTCTTTCAGGACGTAACCACCGCGGGCGATGTTCGCCAGCTGCGCTTCCGTACGTTCCTGCTGTGCCAGGTTCTGACGGGAGAGAATCAGCGCGGTCGGACCGTCCTGACGCTCAACGCCGTATTTCCACGCCACCGCGGCTTCAACCTGGTCACACGGACGCCATGTGCTCATGTTCGGGGTTACGCGCAGGGACGCCACCTGCTCTACCGGCTGGTGAGTCGGGCCATCTTCGCCCAGACCGATGGAGTCGTGGGTGTAAACCAGCACCTGACGCTGTTTCATCAGCGCGGCCATACGCACGGCGTTACGCGCGTATTCCACAAACATCAGGAAGGTGGAAGTGTACGGCAGGAAACCACCGTGCAGGGAGATACCGTTGGCGATCGCGGTCATACCAAATTCGCGCACGCCGTAGTGGATGTAGTTACCGGCTTCGTCTTCGTTGATCGCTTTAGAGCCGGACCAGATCGTCAGGTTAGACGGGGCCAGGTCAGCAGACCCGCCCAGGAACTCAGGCAGCAGAGGACCGAACGCTTCGATAACATTCTGGGACGCTTTACGGCTGGCGATTTTGGACGGGTTAGCCTGCAGCGTCGCGATAAACGCATTCGCTTTGGCGTTGAAGTCAGACGGCATATCGCCTTTCATACGACGGGTAAATTCAGCGGCTTCCTGCGGGAAGGCTTTGGCGTAAGCGGCAAACTTGTTGTTCCAGGCTGACTCTTTCGCCTGACCAGCTTCTCTCGCATCCCACTGCGCATAGATCTCAGACGGGATTTCAAACGGCGCGTATTTCCAGCCCAGCTGCTCGCGGGTCAGCGCGATTTCTGCGTCGCCCAGCGGGGCACCGTGAGAGTCGTGGGTACCGGCTTTGTTCGGGGAACCGAAACCGATGATGGTTTTGCACATCAGCAGGGACGGCTTGTCGGTAACAGCCTGAGCCTGCTCAACGGCGGCTTTAATGGCGGCCGCATCGTGACCGTCAACGCCGCGCACCACGTGCCAGCCGTAGGCTTCAAAGCGCTTCGCGGTATCGTCGGTGAACCAGCCTTCAACGTGGCCGTCGATGGAGATACCGTTGTCATCATAGAAGGCAACCAGTTTGCCAAGCGCGAGGGTACCGGCCAGGGAGCATACTTCATGAGAGATCCCTTCCATCATGCAACCGTCGCCCATAAAGGCGTAAGTATGGTGGTTAACGATATCGTGGCCCGGACGGTTGAACTGTGCCGCCAGCGTCTTCTCAGCGATCGCCATACCGACCGCGTTAGCGATACCCTGCCCCAGCGGCCCGGTGGTGGTTTCCACACCGGCGGTATAGCCTACTTCAGGGTGACCCGGCGTTCTGGAGTGCAGCTGGCGGAAGTTCTGCAGCTCGGACATCGGCAGATCGTAGCCGGTGAGGTGCAGCAGGCTGTAAATCAGCATAGAGCCGTGGCCGTTCGACAGGACAAAACGGTCACGGTCAGCCCATGCCGGGTTCTGCGGGTTGTGGTTCAGGAAATCACGCCACAGTACTTCGGCAATGTCAGCCATGCCCATAGGGGCACCCGGGTGACCGGATTTGGCTTTTTGTACTGCGTCCATGCTCAAGGCACGAATAGCATTCGCAAGCTCTTTACGTGAGGACATTTTGACTCCAGATCGGACTGTTAAGGCGATGCCGAAACGGCGTAAAAATCGCGCGTTTTGGTCGGTGCCGGAAAAAAGTGACAACAATGTAACCCAAGCGGCAGGCCATGTACATGGAGCATCCCTGCGGCTCTTAAGAAATCTCTGGAACGCATTCAGCCGTTGCGCAATCTCCTCGCCCGCCCGTCTCTCTTTTCTTTATACTCATCATCAGAAAGCTGACCAACCCCTGCGGAAGATAACAACATGAAAATTCGCCCTCTCCTTCTGGCCTTCGGTATGACAACGCTACTGGCAGGCTGCCAGAACATGGATTCTAACGGTTTGATGAGCTCAGGCGCAGGCGCTTATCAGGCCTTTTCCTTAAGTGATGAACAGGTACAAACCCTGAGTAACCAGGCCTGTAAAGATATGGACAGTAAGGCCACTATCGCCCCTGCCGGAAGCGAGTACGCCAAACGGTTGAGCAAAATCTCCTCGGCGCTGGGTAATGATATCAACGGCCAGCCGGCAAACTACAAAGTGTACCAGGCGAAAGACGTCAACGCCTTTGCGATGGCCAACGGCTGTATCCGCGTCTATAGCGGGCTGATGGATATGATGACGGATAACGAGGTCGAAGCCGTTCTCGGCCATGAAATGGGCCACGTCGCGCTGGGTCATGTAAAGAAAGGGATGCAGGTCGCGCTGGGCACCAACGCCGTACGTATCGCTGCGGCGTCCGCAGGTGGTGTACTGGGCAGCCTCTCCCAGTCGCAGCTCGGCGAGATTGGCGAAAAACTGGTGAACTCGCAGTTCTCCCAGCGTCAGGAAGCCGAAGCGGATGACTACTCTTACGATCTGTTGCGTAAACGCGGTATCAACCCGGCAGGTCTTGCCACCAGCTTTGAGAAACTGGCGAAGCTGGAAGATGGCCGCCAGAGCTCAATGTTTGACGATCACCCGGCTTCCGCCGCCCGCGCCCAGCATATCCGCGATCGGATGGCGGCAGACGGGATTAAGTAACTCACTACGTCAGTAGCGCCTTATTTTGCAGGCGCTACTGGTTTACGGCTTACTTGCCCTTCCTAGCCGCCTGAATATAAAGCATTTCCAGGGCCAGAGTCGCCGCGGCCAGTGCGGTAATTTCAGACTGGTCGTAAGCCGGGGCCACTTCCACCAGGTCCATCCCGACGATATTCAGATCCTTCAGGCCACGCACCAGCTTAATGGCGCGATCGGACGTCAGACCGCCAATCACCGGCGTACCGGTTCCCGGCGCATAGGCTGGATCCAGGCAGTCGATATCAAAGGTCAGATAGACCGGCATATCGCCGACGATCTGTTTAACCTGAGCCAGAATATCGTCCACGCTGCGGTCGTTAACCTGGCAGGCATCCAGTACGGTAAAGCCGTTGTCTTTATCGAACTCGGTACGGATACCGATCTGTACCGAATGGTTCGGATCGATAAGCCCCTCTTTCGGTGCGGTGTAGAACATGGTGCCGTGATCGAATTCGCAGCCGTTAGAGTAGGTATCGGTGTGAGCATCAAAGTGAACCAGCGCCATTTTGCCGAAGTGCTTAGCGTGAGCGCGCAGCAGCGGCAATGTCACAAAGTGGTCACCGCCGAAAGAGAGCATACGCTTGCCGGCAGCCAGCAGTTTTTCCGCGTGGGCCTGCAGCTTCTCACTCATTTCACGCGCATCACCAAAGGCATAAACCAGATCGCCACAGTCAACGACGTTCAGGCGCTCACGCATGTCGAAGTTCCACGGGAAGCGGTTATGCTCCCAGGCCAGATTGGTGGAAACCTGGCGAATCGCTGCCGGGCCATGGCGGCCACCGGCGCGACCGGAGGTCGCCATATCAAACGGCACGCCGGTAATGACCCAGTCCGCGTCGCTGTCATACGGCTGGAAGTTCATCGGCAGGCGTAAAAAACCGAAAGCGTTAGATACCAGAGAGTTATCGTACTGATGACCTAAGGTGCTCATGTTTTGACCTCTTTTAACGTCAATATAAAAAAATCCCCTCCGCGTCGTTAAACCCGACGAGGAAGGGATTGATTTGCGTGTTAGCAATTAAGACGGATTATCGCCGTTAACTTACTCATCTTCAAGATAAGTGTAGCCATACAAACCCGCTTCGAACTCTTCGAGGAACTGCTTCTGCAGCACATCGTCAAGGCCGGTGCGTTTCACCTGATCGCGGAAATGCGTCAGCAGGGTTTTCGGATCGAGCTGAACGTATTCCAGCATATCCGCCACCGTATCGCCCTCGTCGGAGAGCTCGACTTCAACATTGCCGTCAGGGAAGACAAACACGTCCACCGCTTCGGTATCGCCAAACAGGTTGTGCATATTGCCCAGAATTTCCTGGTAAGCACCCACCATAAAGAAGCCCAGCAGCGGTGGGTTCTCCGGATCGTAGTCCGGCATTGGCATGGTGGTGGCAATACCGTCGCCGTCAACGTAGTGGTCGATAGCGCCGTCAGAGTCACAGGTAATATCCAGCAGCACCGCGCGGCGTTCCGGGGCGTGGTTCAGCCCTTCCAGCGGCATCACCGGGAATAGCTGGTCGATACCCCAGGCGTCCGGCATTGACTGGAACAGGGAGAAGTTGACGTAGATCTTATCCGCCATACGCTCCTGCAGTTCGTCGATAATCGGACGATGGGCGCGGTTACTGGGATCGAGCTGTTTCTGTACTTCGTGACACATGCTGAGATAGTGCTGCTCAGCCCATGCGCGCTCCTGCAGGCTGAAGGTGCCTGAAGAGTAGCCCACATGAATGTCGTGCAGATCCATCTGGCTGTCGTGCAGCCACTCGCGCAGAGAACGACGGTTACCCGGCTCGTGCATCTCCTGCCAGGTTTCCCACAGGCTTTGCAGCGCGCGCGGCGCATCGTCTGCCGGTGCAACAGGCTGGGTATATTCGTTGCGTTCAACGCCGATAATATTGGAGACCAGCACTGTGTGGTGTGCGGTTACCGCACGGCCGGACTCGGTGATCACCGTCGGGTGCGGCAGACCGTGTTCTTCACAGGCGTCACCAATGGCCCAGATAATATTGTTGGCGTATTCGTTCAGGCCGTAGTTCACCGAACAGTCGGACTGAGAACGGGTACCTTCATAGTCCACGCCCAGACCGCCGCCGACGTCGAAGCACTGGATGTTCACACCGAGCTTGTATAGCTCAACGTAGAAACGGGCGGATTCACGCACGCCGGTGGCGATATCGCGAATATTGGCCATCTGCGAACCAAGATGGAAGTGCAGCAGTTGAATGCTGTCCAGACGACCACGCTCGCGCAGGATTTCCACCAGTTGCAGAACCTGCGTCGCCGCCAGACCAAACTTGGATTTCTCGCCGCCGGAGGACTGCCATTTACCGGAGCCCTGGGAAGCCAGACGCGCACGCACGCCGAGACGCGGCACCACGTTCAGACGCTCGGCTTCTTCCAGCACGATAGCCACTTCCGACATCTTCTCGATGACCAGATAGACCTTATGGCCCATCTTCTCGCCGATCAGCGCCAGACGAATATACTCACGGTCTTTATAGCCGTTACAAACGATAACGCTACGGGTCATGCCGGCATGGGCCAGAACCGCCATCAGCTCAGCTTTAGAACCTGCTTCCAGCCCCAGCGGTTCGCCGGAGTGGATCAGGGATTCGATCACGCGACGATGCTGGTTAACCTTGATCGGATAAACCAGGAAATAGTCGCCGTTATAGCCGTAGGACTCCCGCGCGCGTTTAAAGGCGGCGTTAATGGAACGCAGGCGATGCTGCAGAATCTGCGGGAAGCAGAACAGCGCAGGCAGACGCTGCCCCTGCGCTTCCCGGGCTTTTACCAGCTTAGCCAGATCGACACGAGCTTCCGGAACGTCGGGATCCGGGCAAACGCTGATATGGCCCAGTTCGTTCACGTCATAGTAGTTATTACCCCACCAGGCAATATTGTAAGTACGTAGCATCTTGCTGGCCTCATCGGAGCTCATCGCAACCTCCTGCATGGAACGTAGTACACGCTGTTCGCCCGCTGACGAAGGCGAAAACGAAGACATGTCGTCAGACATAGCGAACCTCAAATTGTTAACTCAGGTGTAATATAGTCAACCACTATCGCAGTGTAACCCTGCGATAACAACCCATAAGCGGCCGGTGTTTACAGCAGATAGTGCTGAAACGCCGATTGTGCGACCGGTTTCTTTTTCATCTCATTGTAAAGCACGTAACCGAACGAAGTAGGACGGTTCGGCGAAACCACGAGAAAACTCTTGTCAGTAAAAGAGCGCCCTTATTCAGTTTTTACAGGGCGTTCCCAGCTCTGGGATCCTGAGAAGCACCGAGATGGGTATAACATCGGCAGGTATGCAGAATAGCGATGCGGTATGCAGAGGAGGAATAAATGCCAGGACGGCATGACGGCATTAGCGGCAAACAACGGTTCATTATCTCGTATCACCTCCACGCCAGCCTTACGACTTGCGACAAGCTAAAACCCTTCGAATAAAGGACGTCATCGTGCGCTTTTGTGGCATGGGCCGCGCACGGCGTTTTATACCGCCAAAGGGGGGGAAATGCAAACAAAACCAGGCTTTCTTACCGCTTTAAAAAAGAGTTTTTCATTACCCTTAACAGTGAATGCGACCTGCATCAAAAAACGCTGGCAATGAGATGAAGATGTGACCTAAAATAGCCGTCCAGATGTTAATCCATCTATACCAATTAACACTCAGACTGCTGGTGATTCTTACCTGCGACCTCAGCAGAAACAGCTCAGCTGACATACTCGTCCAGCAGACTGAGCTATACGAATGCTTATTAGGTGAAACAAAACATGGCTAAACACCTCTTTACGTCCGAGTCCGTATCAGAAGGACATCCTGACAAAATCGCTGACCAAATATCTGACGCCGTGCTGGATGCGATCCTGGAACAGGATCCGAAAGCGCGTGTGGCGTGTGAAACCTACGTCAAAACCGGCATGGTATTAGTTGGCGGTGAAATCACCACCAGCGCCTGGGTTGATATCGAAGAGATCACCCGTAATACCGTCCGTGAAATTGGCTACGTTCACTCCGATATGGGCTTCGATGCGAACTCCTGTGCGGTGCTTAGCGCCATCGGCAAACAGTCCCCGGATATCAACCAGGGCGTGGATCGCGCCGATCCGCTGGAACAGGGCGCGGGTGACCAGGGCCTAATGTTCGGCTATGCCACCAACGAAACCGACGTTCTGATGCCGGCACCGATCACCTACGCACACCGTCTGGTAGAGCGTCAGGCTGAAGTGCGTAAAAACGGCAGTCTGCCGTGGCTGCGTCCGGATGCAAAAAGCCAGGTGACCTTCCAGTACGACGACGGCAAAGTCGTTGGCATTGATGCGGTTGTGCTTTCTACTCAGCACGCGGAAGACATTGATCAGAAATCCCTGCAGGAAGCAGTGATGGAAGAGATCATCAAGCCGACCCTGCCGGCAGAGTGGCTGAACGCTTCCACCAAATTCTTTATCAACCCGACCGGTCGTTTTGTTATCGGCGGGCCGATGGGTGACTGTGGCCTGACCGGCCGTAAAATCATCGTTGATACCTACGGCGGCATGGCGCGTCACGGTGGCGGCGCGTTCTCCGGTAAGGATCCGTCTAAGGTTGACCGTTCCGCAGCCTATGCGGCTCGCTATGTGGCGAAAAACATCGTTGCCGCAGGCCTGGCTGACCGCTGTGAGATCCAGGTTTCCTACGCTATCGGCGTGGCAGAACCGACCTCAATCATGGTGGAAACCTTCGGTACTGAGAAAGTCGCCAGCGAACAGCTGACTCTGCTGGTACGCGAGTTCTTCGACCTGCGTCCGTACGGCCTCATCCAGATGCTGGATCTGCTGCACCCGATCTACAAAGAGACTGCCGCTTACGGTCACTTCGGTCGCGAAAGCTTCCCGTGGGAAAAAACCGACAAAGCAGCGCAGCTGCGCGAGGCTGCCGGTCTGAAATAATCGACCATCATACTGACGTTAAAGGCCAGCCTCGTGCTGGCCTTTTTGTTTTCAGCGCGCTAAAAACCTGCGCCTTGCCTGACAGCGGCTATACTTAGCTGCCCTCCCTGCGCCCGACAATGAAAGCGATTACATGCAGTTTGCAAGGGAAAATCCATCTCATACCGTCTTAATGATTCTTCCGTTACAAAATGCTTAGGTTTAGTCTGATAATTGCGAGCGATACAGGCGACAGGCAAACACTAATTTACTGATATATAAAAAAATTAGCGAAAACTAAATTATCATCAACATGTAACCGATTACACCCATGTGATTTATCTCACATATTTTTACCCGCCGCTAACCTACCCTTTACATTGATAAGACTCATAATCCAATGGAGGGCATCATGCCTGACACGAAAAAACAGGGATATTCCAACAAGACAATGACCTTCTTTGTCTGCTTTCTTGCCGCCCTGGCAGGACTCCTTTTCGGCCTTGATATTGGCGTGATCGCGGGCGCGCTGCCCTTTATCACCGATGAATTCCAGATTAGCGCCCATATCCAGGAGTGGGTGGTCAGCTCCATGATGTTTGGTGCCGCCGTCGGGGCCGTCGGCAGCGGCTGGTTGTCATATCGTCTCGGGCGTAAAAAAAGCCTGATGATCGGTGCAATCCTGTTTGTGATCGGCTCGCTCTTCTCCGCTGCGGCACCGAACGTGGAAGTCCTGATCCTCTCCCGCGTGCTGCTGGGCCTGGCGGTCGGCGTCGCCTCCTATACTGCACCGCTCTACCTATCTGAAATCGCCCCAGAAAAAATTCGCGGCAGTATGATCTCGATGTATCAACTGATGATCACCATCGGGATCCTCGGTGCCTATCTGTCGGATACCGCCTTCAGCTACAGCGGCGCATGGCGCTGGATGCTGGGCGTGATTATTATTCCGGCGATCCTGCTGCTGATTGGTGTTATTTTCCTGCCGGACAGCCCGCGCTGGTTTGCGGCCAAACGCCGCTTCCACGATGCGGAGCGGGTGCTCCTGCGCCTGCGCGATACCAGCGCCGAAGCGAAGAACGAGCTGGAAGAGATCCGCGAAAGCCTGAAGATCAAACAAACCGGCTGGGCGCTGTTTAAAGAGAACAGCAACTTCCGCCGCGCCGTCTTCCTTGGCGTGCTTCTGCAGGTGATGCAGCAGTTCACCGGGATGAACGTGATCATGTACTACGCGCCGAAAATCTTTGAGCTGGCGGGTTACAGCAACACCACCGAACAGATGTGGGGCACCGTCATCGTCGGTCTGACCAACGTGCTGGCGACCTTTATCGCCATCGGCCTGGTGGACCGCTGGGGTCGCAGGCCAACCCTGATCCTCGGCTTCCTGGTGATGGCATCAGGGATGGGTATTCTCGGCACCATGATGCATGTCGGTATCAGCTCGCCGACGGCGCAGTACTTTGCGGTCGCTATGCTGCTGATGTTTATCGTTGGCTTCGCCATGAGCGCCGGTCCACTTATCTGGGTCCTCTGCTCCGAAATTCAGCCGCTGAAAGGCCGCGACTTTGGGATCACCTGCTCAACGGCGACCAACTGGATTGCCAATATGATCGTCGGTGCAACCTTCCTGACGATGCTCAATACGCTCGGCAACGCCAACACCTTCTGGGTGTATGCAGGCCTGAACGCGTTCTTTATTGTTCTGACGCTGTGGCTGGTTCCTGAAACCAAACACGTCTCGCTGGAACATATTGAACGTAACCTGATGAAGGGCCGCCCGCTGCGCAATATCGGCGCGCGCGATTAACCTTCCCGCGTCCTCCCGGGCAGGAGGACGCTTTCCCCCTTGCGCCGCCGTGGCGCAAATTCTATGCTTTGCGCTTATGAAAACCCTTCGCCTTCCCGTTGCCGTCCAACAAGCCGTTATGCGCGCCCTGCGCGAGAGGCTGGAGCAGGCCAACCAAAAGCTTGCCACCGACTATCCGCTGCCCAAAGTCGTGTATCAGCAGCGCGGTACCGCAGCCGGAACCGCCTGGCTGGAAAAGCATGAAATCCGGCTGAACCCGGTGCTACTAACGGAAAATCTTCAGGCCTTTGTCGATGAAGTCGTTCCTCATGAACTGGCGCACCTGCTGGTGTGGAAACGCTTTGGCCACGTCGCGCCCCACGGACGCGAGTGGAAGTGGATGATGGAGAGCGTCTTCGGCATCCCTGCCCGCCGTACCCATCAGTTTGAGCTGGGCTCGGTGCGCAGTAAAACCTTCCCCTACCGCTGTAAATGCCAGAAGCATCAATTGACCATCCGCCGACATAATTGGGTGCTGCGCAATGAAGCCGTATACCGCTGTATTCGCTGCGGTGAACCGCTGGTAGCCGAAGCCTGATATACGCGCTTTACTGGAATTTTTCTCCTCATACTGATTGCATCAGGATATATCCTCCGCTAAGTTGCGAACTCGTTTTGAAAGGAGTTCCTGATGTCTCTCAAATTTTCTTTCGCCGTAGCGCTGCTTGCCGCGGCTTTCTCCGGCTTTGCACTGGCCGACGGTATCAACAGTTTTGCCCAGGCCAAAAGCGCTGGTGTTAAGGTCAATGCCGACGCGCCGGGCGATTTCTACTGCGGCTGTAAAATTAACTGGCAGGGTAAGAAAGGCGTCGTGGATCTTGCCTCCTGCGGCTATAAGGTGCGCAAGAATGAGAACCGCGCCAGGCGTATCGAATGGGAGCACGTCGTGCCGGCATGGCAGTTTGGCCACCAGCGCCAGTGCTGGCAGGAGGGCGGACGTAAAAACTGCTCCCGCGATCCGGTCTACCGCAAGATTGAGAGCGATATGCATAACCTGCAGCCGGCGGTCGGCGAAGTGAACGGCGATCGCGGCAACTTTATGTATAGCCAGTGGAACGGCGGCGAAGGACAATACGGCCAGTGCGCTATGAAGGTTGATTTTAAAGAGAAAGTCGCCGAGCCGCCGGTTCGTGCACGCGGCGCTATCGCCCGTACGTATTTCTATATGCGCGACCAGTATCAGCTGACGCTCTCCCGCCAGCAGACCCAGCTTTTTAACGCCTGGGATAAGCAGTATCCGGTAAGCCACTGGGAGTGTCAGCGCGACGCGCGCATCGCCAAAGTTCAGGGGAATCACAATCCTTATGTGCAGCGCGCTTGCCTGGCGCAAAAGAGCTAACCTACACTAGCGACAATTATTGATTCAGGCGGCGCGACGGCGCCGCATTCGACAGACGGAATTTCAGATCATGCGTATTCCCCGCATTTACCACCCCGAAGCGCTTACCGCAGGCAGCCAGATTGCGCTGGACGATGACGCGGCGAACCATATTGGCCGCGTGCTGCGCATGGGCGCGGGCCAGGCCCTGCAGCTTTTTGACGGCAGCAACCAGGTCTTCGACGCGGAAATTGTCCACACTGATAAAAAAAGCGTTCTGGTCAGTATCCTGCGCGGTGAACTGGACGATCGCGAATCTCCGCTGTATATCCATCTCGGCCAGGTGATGTCACGCGGTGAGAAAATGGAATTTACCATCCAGAAATCAATCGAACTGGGTGTAAGCCTCATTACGCCACTTTTTTCTGAGCGCTGCGGGGTTAAACTGGATGCGGAGCGCTTAAATAAGAAGCTCCAGCAGTGGCAGAAGATCGCCATCGCCGCCTGCGAGCAGTGCGGTCGCAACCGGGTCCCGGAGATTCGCCCGGCGATGGATCTCGAAGCCTGGTGCACCGAGCAGGAGAACGGTCTGAAGCTGAACCTGCATCCTCGCGCCAGCGCCAGCATCAACACGCTGCCGCTGCCGGTGGAGCGCGTACGCCTGCTGATTGGCCCGGAAGGCGGACTGTCGGCGGATGAAATCGCCATGACCACGCGCTACGATTTTACTGATATTCTGCTGGGACCCCGCGTTCTGCGCACGGAGACCACCGCGCTCACCGCCATTACTGCGCTGCAGGTGCGCTTTGGTGACCTTGGTTAACAAGGGCATATGGCAATCTTTTTTTGGAGAGAAGAACAATGATTAAGCTCGGCATCGTGATGGACCCCATCGCTGGCATCAACATCAAGAAAGACTCCAGCTTTGCCATGCTGCTGGAAGCGCAGCGTCGCGGCTATGAACTGCACTATATGGAGATGGCCGATCTTTACCTGATCAACGGCGAAGCCCGCGCCCGCACTCGTCTGGTCAAGGTTGAGCAGAACTATGACAGCTGGTACCAGTTCGGCAACGAACAGGATCTGCCTCTGGCCGATCTGGACGTTATCCTGATGCGTAAAGATCCGCCGTTTGATACCGAGTTTATCTACGCGACCTATATCCTTGAGCGTGCGGAAGAGAAAGGCACGCTGATCGTGAACAAACCACAGAGCCTGCGCGACTGTAACGAAAAGTTGTTCACCGCATGGTTCTCCGAACTGACCCCGGAAACGCTGGTCACCCGCAATAAGTCACAGCTGAAAGCCTTCCGGGAAAAGCACGGGGATATCATCCTTAAGCCGCTGGACGGCATGGGCGGCACCTCCATTTTCCGCGTTAAGCAGGGCGATCCTAACCTGGGTGTGATTACGGAAACCCTGACAGAACTGGGCAACCGCTACTGCATGGCACAGAACTATCTTCCGGCGATTAAAGACGGTGATAAGCGCGTGCTGGTCGTCGATGGTGAGCCAGTTCCTTACTGCCTGGCGCGTATCCCACAGGGCGGCGAAACCCGTGGTAACCTGGCGGCCGGCGGCCGTGGTGAGCCGCGTCCGCTGAGCGAAAGCGACTGGGAAATCGCCCGCCGCGTCGGACCGACGCTGAAAGCGAAAGGCCTTATCTTTGTTGGTCTCGACATTATCGGCGACCACCTGACCGAGATTAACGTCACCAGCCCGACCTGTATCCGTGAGATTGAAGCCGAATTCCCGGTCTCTATCACCGGTATGCTGATGGATGCGATAGAGAAGCATCTCGCAAAATAATCACCGGAAAGTGGGAGGGTCCCCACTTTCCAGGAGTGACAGCATGCAGCTTTACCCGCACACTGCGACTTTGCTTATTTTTTGAACCAGGACAGAAACTCTGCCAATGAATTTACAGCATCACTTTCTGATTGCCATGCCCACACTCCAGGACCCCATTTTCCGCCGCGCCGTGGTCTATATCTGCGAATACAACGACCAGGGTGCAATGGGGATTATCATCAATAAGCCGCTGGAAAATCTGAGGGTCGAAGGTATCCTGGAGAAGCTTAAGATCGTGCCTGAACCGCGCGATCCGGCCATACGTCTCGATAAACCGGTTATGCTCGGTGGCCCGCTTGCAGAAGATCGCGGTTTTATTCTGCACACCCCGCCCGCGTCCTTTTCATCGAGTATCCGCATCTCCGATAACACGATCATCACGACGTCTCGTGACGTGCTGGAAACTCTCGGCACCCGCGAGCAGCCCAGCGAAGTGCTGGTGACGCTCGGTTACGCTTCCTGGGAGAAGGGGCAGCTTGAGCAGGAGATCCTCGACAACGCCTGGCTAACGGCCCCGGCAGATCTCAATATCCTGTTCAAAACCCCCATCGCAGACCGCTGGCGCGACGCGGCGAAGCTGATCGGCATCGATATTCAGACCATGCCTGGCGTAGCGGGGCACGCGTAATGAGCGGAACCCTGCTGGCCTTCGACTTTGGCACCAAAAGCATCGGTGTCGCCATCGGCCAAACTATTACCGGCACCGCACGCCCGCTGACGGCGCTTAAGGCTCAGGATGGCACACCGAACTGGAACCTGATTGCACGCCTGCTGAAAGAGTGGCAGCCCGACGCGGTGATCGTTGGCCTGCCGCTGAATATGGACGGCTCCGAACAGCCGCTGACCGCCAGAGCGCGTAACTTTGCGAAGAAGATCCACGGCCGCTTTGGCGCAAAAGTGCTGCTGCACGACGAGCGTCTGAGCACCGTTGAAGCCCGCGCCGGGCTGTTCGAACACGGCGGCTTCCGCGCGCTGAACAAAGGCAGCGTCGACTCTGCGTCGGCGGTGATTATCCTCGAAAGCTACTTCGACCAGCACAGCAGCTAGCCTCTCTCACCGTTTTATCCGTCACTCCGGCACGCGACCTTACCGACGTCGCGGCCAATCCTCTCGATCCCGCTCACACTTTCCCGCAGGGCTATTTGCAAGATAGTATTTGTTTCTATAAAAGAAACATCAAGACGCATCAGGATTCCCTCAGCAGCAGTCCGGCCAGAAGCTGAAGCTCATCACGTCGGGAACGGATCAGGGCATCACTGACCTTCCACATTCCGGCAAAGGCCAGGGCCGCAGAGTGTTCGCCCAGCGGCTGAGCCATTGAGACTTCACCATCTTCATGGTGCCAGATCACATGGCCCTGCTCGCGCTGCTGCTGAATATGCGGTGCCAGCTGCTGCCACTGCTCCGGCGTAAAGCGCGCCATTAGCGCCTCGTCGCTTTCCGCCGCCAACAGTGCCACACCGATAACCGACTGCCAGGCAGGCAGCATATGAAAACCGGCCAGAGCCTGGCTCATCTGAGAGTCGGGCGCGGAGTGCCAGATATAAATGACCTGGTCTTCCCAGAGCACGCCAAGCGCCACCACGATATCTTTCGGCCCATGGCGCTCCAGCAGAGGCAAAGCCTGGGAGAAGAGCGAGGAACCGCGAATGGACTGGGCCACCAGGGCGTGAATACCGGGTCCGGGCAAATAACAACGCTGCTCGTCCTGCATTGTCAGGCCGATAGAGGCCATGGTCATCAGCAGACGATTAGTACGCGTGGTGTTGATGCCCATCAGGCGAGCCAGTTCGCGACAGCCAATAGCGCGACTGCTGGAGACCAGATACTGCAGACAACGAATACCGTCGATCAGGCTTTGATTAGGTTGTGATGACATATCGGCATAGTCCGATTCAGGCTCAATGAAGCACCGATTCTACCGCCAGTACAGAAGGATACAAGGTGATGAGAATTTTTAGCCAAACCGATACAGAACCTTTCCCACCCGGTCCCTGGCGGCAGATTTGGTTGTCGCTGGTGGTGGGCTGGCCGGACTCTGCGCAGCGCTAGCCGCAGCAAGAGACGGGCTGGACGTGGTGCTTATTCAGGACCAGCCGGTACTCGGCGGTAACGCCTCCAGCGAAGTGCATCTGTGGGCTAACGGCGCGACCTCCCATATGGGAAACAATAACCGCGGGGTCCGTGAAGGCGGGATTATGGGCGAGATCCCCGAGGAGAATATGTGGCGCAATAAAGAGGGCAACCCAGTCATGTTTGACCTGGTCCTGCTGGACCTGGCCAAAAGCCAGGCCGGTCTGACGCTACTGATCAATACCGCCGTGTACGCCGTGAATCGCGAAGGCTCACGTATCACCGGGCTGCTGGCCTTTAACCCGATTAACGAAACCTTTTATCAGATCAGCGGCACGCAGTTCTGCGACGCCACCGGCGACGGCGTACTCGGCTATCTGGCCGGAGCAGAATTCCGCGAAGGAACCGAAGTCGCCGATGAGCTGGGTGAAAAAATGACGCCCGGTGATAACTTCGGCCACATGCTCGGCCACTCGATTTACTTCTACACCAAACACACCGACGGTCCAGTCAACTTTGTTCCGCCCTCTTTCGCCCTCGATGATATTACCGCCATCCCGCGCTATAAGCGGCTGACCTCCACACTGAACGGCTGCGACCTGTGGTGGTTGGAATGGGGTGGCCGCCTCGATACGGTTTATGCAAGCGAAGAGATCAAATGGAAACTCTGGCGCATCGTCTGGGGCGTCTGGGACTACATTAAAACTCCGGCGAGTTTCCCGAAGCGGAGAATATAACCATCAAGTGGGTCGGGGCCATTCCCGGCAAGCGAGAAAGCCGTCACTTTGTCGGCGACCATCTGCTGTGCCAGCAGGATATTATCGAGCAGCGGGACCACTACGATGCCGTCGCCTAGGGCGGCTGGCCTATCGGCCTGCATCCGGCGGACGGGGTTTACAGCACCCACGACGGCTGCCGCCAGTTCCACAGTAAAGGTACCTACACCATTCCTTTGCGCAGCCTGTACAGCCGCTCGCTGGACAACCTGCTCCTGACCGGACGTTTGATTTCCGCCTCCCACGTCGCCTTCGACAGCGCCCGCGTGATGTGCACCTGCGGTCTGCTCGGTGAGGCCGCCGGGCGCGCGGCCACGCTCTACCATCAACAAAAGCCGACTCCTCGCGAACTGGCCAGCCTGGAGCGCGTTGGTGCTCTACAGCAGCACCTGCTGGCCAGCGGCTGCCATATCCCGCGTCAGTGGCTGAACGATCCAGCCAAAGGGGCAACGATTTCCGCCAGCAGCAAGCTTGAACTTCTGGAGCTGCCAGCCAGCTGCGAGTGGTATCCGCTCGCCGAACGCATGGCTGTTCTGCTCCCGGTGAAAGTGGGAGAAACGCTGCCCGCTCTCACCTTCCGCCTACGCAGCGACATCCCGCAGACGCTCACACTAACTCTGCTCGGCAGCCTGACACGCCGGAAGAGGAATACGCCCGTAGCCGCCTGCAGGTCATGGACGAGGATGATTACGGCTGTGAGTTCAACTGGCTCAGCGACCGGGATCAGTACGTTTCCGTTGCGTTTAACGCCTGCGAAACCGTCAGCATTGCGCTTACCCAACGCACACCGGCCGGTATCATGACCGTGTTCAACAGCCTCAATGCGCGGGTGGCAAACATACCCGCCAGCAGGCGGGCGGCGACTACGGCGTGGACGAATTCGACTTCTGGCTGCCCCGCTGCCATCCGCACCAGATAATGCCGGCCATCCGCTTCAGTACGCCTCTGCGCTGCTACGGCGTTGAGAACCTGCTTAACGGCCGTCTGCGTCCGGAGCAGCAGACCAACGCCTGGGTGCCGGCCACCGACGATACTGCACCGGTGGTAAGCTGGCGCTGGCCGGAACCGCAGCACATCAGCGCCCTGACGCTGCTACAGGACAACGACCTCGGCAACGCGATGGAAACCGTGCAGATGGGCCATCACACGCCCGTAACGCCGCACTGCATTACCCACTATCGCCTGTGGGCTGACGAAAGCCTGATTGCGGAAGTCACCGACAACCACCACTCCCTGCGTCACCACCGCTTCGACACGCCACTGAACGCACGGGAAATCAGGCTGGAGATTGTCGCCACCGCAGGCGCGCAACCGGCGGTTTACTCCCTGAACGTGCGCTAACCCTGGAGCCTGCCAGCAGCTACCCGCTGCTGGTAGCTCTGACTAAAGGTCTGCATTCCTGCCTGCTGCCCGGTCTGCATAATCCCGGGGAGCTGGTGGGTTTTGCCTTCGCGGATCAGGTTCGCCACCGCCGGGGTATTGACCAACAGCTCAAATAGCCCAACCCGGCCCTGCAGGTTATCCATCAGCAGCTTTTGCGCCAGTACCGCACAGAGGCTCCCGGCAAGCTGGCTGCGCATCGGCTCTTTTTCATGGGCCGGGAAGGCATCGATCAGCCGTTCCACCGCCTGCGCTGCGCCGCGAGTATGCAGGGTAGCCAGCACCAGATGCCCGGTTTCCGCAGCGGTTAATGCCAGACGGATGGTTTCGCTGTCGCGCAGCTCGCCAATCAGGATCGCGTCCGGATCTTCGCGCAGCGCCGCCCGCAGAGCCCCCGCAAAAGAGAGGCAGTGCTGGCCCACCTCCCGCTGCTGGATTAGGCAACGCCCGCTGCGATGGATAAATTCCACCGGATCTTCCAGGGTCAGGATATGGCCGTCGGTATACTGGTTAAGATAATCAACCATTGCTGCAAGGGTTGTGGATTTGCCGCTGCCGGTGGCCCCCGTAACCAGCAGCAGGCCGTGCTCTTCGTGTAACAGATTTGCCAGCGCGGGCGGCACGCCCAGCTCCGCCAGTTGCGGGCAGGTATCCGGCAGCAGGCGTAGCGCCAGCGAGACGCCGCTCTGATGGGTAAACACGCTGGCGCGCAGACGTTTATGATCCGCCAGCGCCACCGCAAAATCGGCCTGCCCCTGCTGATGCCAGGATGCACGCTGCTCCGCAGTCAACCACGCCTGAAGCAGTGCGTCAACATCCGGCGCGGGGAAAGGGGCGGGCTCCAGCCTACCGCAGCGACGCCAGCGCGGCGCACGACCATTGCACAGGTGTAGATCCGACACGTTATGCTTTACACTAAGGGCGACGATTTCTTGCATATTCATAGAACCATCCGGGAAACATGAACGACATTGCGCATAACCTGGCACAAGTCAGGAGTAAAATCTCAGCCGCTGCTCTACAGTGCGGTCGTGCTCCAGAGGAAGTTATTCTGCTTGCAGTCAGTAAAACCAAGCCTGCGAGCGCCGTCAAAGAAGCCGTCGCCGCTGGCCAGCGCGCTTTCGGGGAAAATTACGTTCAGGAAGGTGTGGAGAAGATTCTCCACTTCCGCGATCGTGGTTTCAGCGGGCTGGAATGGCACTTTATTGGCCCGTTGCAGTCCAACAAAAGCCGTCTGGTGGCGGAACATTTTGACTGGTGCCATACGGTGGACAGGTGGCGCATCGCCAGCCGACTCAGCGAGCAGCGCCCGACGAATCTGCCACCGCTTAACGTTCTGATTCAAATCAATATCAGCGACGAGAACAGTAAGTCAGGGATTACCCTGTCCGAACTGGAAACGCTGGCCGCTGAGATCGCTTCGCTGCCGGGTATTACGCTGCGTGGGCTGATGGCGATCCCGGCACCTGAGTCAGAGTACGCGCGGCAGATTGCCGTCGCACGGCAAATGGCGATAGCATTTGCGCAGTTAAAAACGATTTACCCGACGGTAGATACACTGTCGTTGGGCATGTCAGATGATATGCCGGCCGCGATTGCGGCAGGCAGCACTATGGTACGCATCGGCACCGCCATTTTTGGTGCGCGTGATTACACAAAAAATTAAGGAATACTGAGGAACGCCATGAAGACGTTGACTTTCCTGCTCTCGACTGCCATTGAGCTGTACACGATGGTGCTGCTGTTGCGTGTCTGGATGCAGTGGGCTCGCTGTGATTTTTACAACCCGTTTTCCCAGTTTGTGGTCAAGGCTACCCAGCCGATCGTCGGGCCGCTGCGTCTCGTGATCCCCTCCCTGGGCGGGCTGGATACCTCTTCGCTGCTGGTCGCTTTTATCCTGAGCATCATTAAAGCGATCGTGCTCTTTATGGTTATCACCCTTCAACCAATTATCTGGATTGCCGCCGTGCTGATTCTACTGAAAACCATCGGCGTGATGATTTTCTGGGTGCTGCTGGTGATGGCGATCATGAGCTGGGTTAGCCAGGGCCGTAGTCCGGTTGAGTTCGTCCTGCGCCAACTGACCGAGCCGCTGCTGCGCCCGATTCGTAGCCTGCTGCCGTCCATGGGCGGTATCGACTTCTCGCCAATGCTCCTTGTGCTGCTGCTTTACGTTATCAATATGGGCATTGCCGAGCTGTTGCAGGCGACCGGTAACGTTCTGCTGCCGGGGCTGTGGATGGCGCTATGAGCGCCGTTGACGTCTTAGCTGATGGGCTGGTGCTTCGACTGTATATTCAGCCGAAGGCCAGCCGCGACAGCATTGTAGGTTTACATGGCGACGAGCTGAAAGTCGCCATTACCGCACCGCCGGTGGACAGGCAGGCCAATGTGCATTTGATCAAATATCTGGCAAAGCAGTTCCGCGTGGCGAAGAGCCAGGTCATCCTTGAAAAAGGCGAACTGGGCCGCCACAAGCAGGTAAAAATCATTCATCCGCAGCAGATCCCTCAGGGCGTCGCGGCACTGACAAATTAGGATTTCCCATGCAAAAAGTTGTCCTCGCAACCGGCAATGCCGGTAAAGTTCGTGAGCTTGCCACGTTGCTGAGCGATTTTGGTCTGGATATCGTTGCTCAGAGCGAGCTTGGCGTGGCGTCGGCCGAAGAGACCGGCCTGACCTTTATTGAGAATGCCATCCTGAAAGCGCGCCACGCTGCGCGGGTTACTGGCCTGCCCGCCATTGCCGACGACTCCGGTCTGGCGGTGGATTTTCTCGGCGGCGCACCCGGTATCTATTCCGCGCGCTACGCGGGTGTGGACGCCAGTGACCAGCAGAACCTGCTGAAACTACTCGACGCGCTGGAAAGCGTGTCGGATGATCGGCGTCAGGCGCAGTTCCACTGCGTGCTGGTGTATATGAGCCACGCAAAAGACCCTACCCCGCTGGTATGCCACGGCAGCTGGCCTGGCGTGATTACCCGCGCACCTGCGGGTGAAGGCGGCTTTGGCTACGACCCTATTTTCTTTGTGCCGTCCGAAGGCAAGACCGCCGCCGAGCTGAGCCGCGAAGAGAAAATTGCCATTTCTCACCGTGGACAGGCGCTGAAACTGTTACTGGAAGCCCTGCGTAATGGCTAATTTGCCACCCTTAAGTCTCTATATTCATATCCCCTGGTGCGTGCAGAAATGCCCCTACTGTGATTTCAACTCGCACGCGCTCAAGGGCGAAGTACCGCATGACGACTACGTTCAGCACCTGGTGAGCGATCTCGATAACGACGCGCCCTGGGCTCAGGGCCGCGACGTAAAAACGATTTTTATCGGCGGCGGCACACCCAGCCTGCTTTCAGGCCCGGCGATGCAGAGCCTGCTCGACGGCGTGCGTGCGCGCCTGAATCTGGCGGAGGATGCAGAAATCACCATGGAAGCCAACCCTGGCACCGTGGAAGCCGACCGTTTTGTCGAGTACCAGCGCGCCGGGATTAACCGTATTTCTATCGGCGTGCAGAGCTTTAGCGAACCCAAACTACAGCGTCTGGGTCGTATCCACGGTCCGCAGGAAGCGAAGCGTGCGGCGAACCTGGCCAGTGGTCTCGGCCTGCGCAGCTTTAACCTCGATCTGATGCACGGCCTGCCGGACCAGACGCTGGAGGAGGCGCTGGACGACTTACGTCAGGCCATCGCCCTGAATCCACCACATCTCTCGTGGTATCAGCTGACCATCGAGCCGAATACGCTATTTGGCTCACGTCCACCGGTTCTGCCGGATGACGACGCCCTGTGGGATATTTTCGAGCAGGGTCACCAGCTTCTGAGCGCCGCCGGTTATCAGCAGTACGAAACCTCGGCCTACGCGAAACCGGGCTACCAGTGCCAGCACAACCTTAACTACTGGCGTTTCGGTGACTATCTGGGCGTTGGCTGCGGCGCACACGGCAAGATAACGCTGGCGGATGGCCAGATCCTGCGCACAGCCAAAACCCGCCATCCACGTGGCTATATGCAGGGTAAATATCTCGATAAACAGCATGAGGTCGCCGCAGAGGATAAGCCGTTCGAATTCTTTATGAACCGCTTCCGCCTGCTGGAAGCTGCGCCGCGCGAGGAATTCAGCCGCTATACCGGACTGAGCGAAAGCGTGATTCGTCCGCAAATCGACGAGGCGCTGGCAAAAGGGTATCTGACGGAGACGGCACAGGCGTGGCAGATTACCGAGCACGGTAAGCTGTTCTTAAATTCACTGCTTGAGCTGTTTCTTGCTGAAGAGCAATAAAGACACTGCCTGCCGGACATCCGGCAGGCAGTAGAGATGACGCTTAGACTGCAGTCTGGAAGATGACCCCATCGGCCTTCTCGGTGTACTGAGAGAGCCGATCGAAGTTCAGATAGCGGTAGGTATCCACCGCGGTCTTATCCACCTGCGCAATAAAGGTCTGATACTCTTCCGGCGTCGGCAGTTTGCCAATCAGCGCCGCAACGGCCGCCAGCTCCGCAGAGGCCAGATAGACGTTAGCGCCGGTACCGAGACGGTTCGGGAAGTTACGCGTTGAGGTCGACACCACGGTTGAGCCGTCTGCCACACGCGCCTGGTTACCCATGCACAGGGAGCATCCCGGGATCTCAATACGCGCCCCGCTCTTACCAAAGACGCTGTAGTAGCCCTCTTCGGTGAGCTGTGCCGCATCCATACGGGTTGGCGGCGCCACCCACAGGCGGGTCGGCAGCTGGCCTTTATGCGTATCCAGCAGCTTACCGGCAGCACGGAAGTGGCCGATGTTGGTCATGCAGGAGCCGATAAAGACCTCATCGATCTTATCGCCCTGTACGTCAGACAGCAGGCGCGCATCGTCCGGATCGTTTGGCGCGCAGAGGATCGGCTCTTTGATTTCGCTCAGATCGATATCGATCACCGCCGCGTATTCCGCATCGGCATCGGCTTCCATCAGCTGCGGGTCCGCCAGCCATTTTTCCATCCCTTCAACGCGACGCTCCAGCGTACGACGATCGCCATAGCCTTCGGCAATCATCCACTTCAGCAGCACGATGTTGGAGTTTAGGTACTCGACGATAGGTTCCTGATTCAGCTTGATGGTACAGCCGGCAGCAGAACGCTCGGCGGAGGCATCGGTCAGCTCAAACGCCTGCTCAACTTTCAGATCCGGCAGACCTTCGATTTCCAGGATACGGCCAGAGAAGATGTTTTTCTTACCTTTCTTCTCAACGGTCAGCAGGCCCTGTTTGATGGCATACAGCGGAATAGCATGAACCAGGTCACGCAGGGTGATACCCGGCTCCATTTTGCCTTTAAAGCGCACCAGTACCGATTCCGGCATATCCAGCGGCATTACGCCGGTCGCAGCAGCAAAGGCCACCAGACCAGAACCCGCCGGGAAGGAGATACCGATAGGGAAACGGGTATGGGAATCACCACCGGTACCCACGGTATCCGGCAGCAGCATACGGTTCAGCCAGGAGTGGATAACGCCGTCCCCCGGGCGCAGAGAGACGCCGCCACGGTTCATAATAAAGTCAGGCAGCGTGTGGTGCGTGGTCACGTCAACCGGCTTTGGATAGGCCGCCGTGTGGCAGAAGGACTGCATCACCAGGTCTGTCGAGAAGCCCAGGCAGGCCAGGTCTTTCAGTTCATCACGGGTCATTGGCCCGGTAGTGTCCTGAGAACCGACGGAGGTCATTTTCGGTTCACAGTACTGGCCCGGACGGATACCGGCTACGCCACAGGCGCGGCCAACCATTTTCTGCGCCAGAGAGAAACCACGGCTGCTTTCCGCCACGTCTTTCGCCCGACGGAATACGTCGCTGTGCGGCAGGCCCAGAGCCTCACGTGCTCTGGTGGTCAGGCCACGACCGATAATCAGCGGAATACGGCCGCCGGCGCGGACTTCGTCGATTAGCACGTCGGTTTTCAGCTCGAAGCTTGCCAGCAGTTCGCCGGTTTCGTGGTTGCGGACTTCGCCTTTGAACGGGTAAACGTTAATCACGTCGCCCATATTCAGGTCGTTTACGTCCACTTCAATCGGCAGTGCACCGGCATCTTCCATGGTATTGAAGAAGATCGGCGCGATTTTACCGCCCAGCACCAGGCCGCCGCCGCGCTTGTTCGGCACGAACGGGATATCATCGCCCATAAACCACAGCACCGAGTTGGTGGCGGATTTACGCGACGAACCGGTACCGACAACGTCACCGACGTAGGCCAGCGGGAAGCCTTTAGCCTGCAGGGCTTCAATTTGTTTGATAGGGCCAACGACACCAGGCCGATCCGGCTCGATACCTTCACGGGCATTTTTCAACATTGCCAGCGCGTGCAGCGGAATATCCGGGCGGGACCAGGCATCCGGTGCCGGAGAGAGGTCATCAGTGTTGGTTTCGCCAGTGACTTTGAAAACGGTAACGGTAATTTTTTCCGCCAGCGCAGGACGGCTCAGAAACCATTCGGCATCCGCCCAGGACTGCATCACCTGCTTCGCGTATGCATTACCGGCTTTGGCTTTCTCTTCTACGTCATAGAAGTTATCGAACATCAGGAGGGTGTGGGACAGCGCTTTGGCGGCAATCGGCGCCAGCTTTTCGTTGTCCAGGGCGTCAATCAGTGGATGAATATTATAACCGCCCTGCATGGTACCCAGCAGCTCCACGGCCTTTTCCGGGGTAACCAGAGGAGAAGTGGCCTCGCCTTTGACAATAGCGGCCAGGAAACCGGCTTTGACATAGGCCGCTTCATCAACACCAGGTGGGACACGATTAATCAGTAGATCGGACAGGAACTCTTCTTCGCCCGCAGGCGGGGTCTGCAGCAGCTCAACAAGTGCAGCCATCTGGGTGGCATCTAAAGGTTTAGCAACAATTCCCTCAGCGGCACGTTCGGCTACGTGCTTACGGTATTCTACTAGCACGACGGTTCTCCTTGCTCTCATTGTCATAATGCGGCAAACACGTTATTCAGGTGCCTTTGCGTTGGGTGTGCATCCTGAATGATGTTGTGTAACCTGGCGAAATCTTCACACTCCTGTGAGACAGCAGTTTGTAGGGTAAATGCCGGTACCGCGTCGGGCAGCATAGCAGGATTTTCAGAGGGTGTTAATCTGTTTACAAAAAAGCAACATTATATTTTTGCTGAATCGTTAAGAACGGAATAATGCAGGCTGGAAAGGGAGATTAGGGTATAAAAAAACGGCCCCGGGGGGCCGCTTGTGCAAATCCGTTAACTTACTTCTTTTTCGCCTTCGGGTTTGGCAGGTCGGTGATGCTACCTTCGAATACTTCAGCCGCCAGGCCTACGGATTCGTGCAGCGTCGGGTGTGCGTGAATGGTCAGTGCGATATCTTCAGCGTCACAGCCCATTTCGATAGCTAGGCCGATTTCACCCAGCAGCTCGCCGCCGTTGGTGCCGACAATCGCGCCGCCGATAACACGGTGGGTCTCTTTGTCGAAGATCAGTTTGGTCATACCATCTGCGCAGTCAGAAGCGATAGCACGGCCGGAAGCTGCCCACGGGAAGGTGGCGGTCTCAAAGCTGATACCTTTCTCTTTCGCTTCTTTCTCGGTCAGACCTACCCAGGCAACTTCTGGCTCGGTATAGGCGATTGACGGGATCACTTTCGGATCGAAGTAGTGCTTCATGCCTGCGATAACTTCAGCGGCAACGTGACCTTCGTGAACACCTTTGTGCGCCAGCATTGGCTGACCGACGATATCGCCGATAGCAAAGATGTGCGGCACGTTAGTGCGCAGCTGCTTGTCAACGCGGATAAAGCCACGATCGTCAACTTCCACACCGGCTTTACCAGCGTCGAGGTTTTTACCGTTCGGCACACGACCGATAGCCACCAGCACCGCGTCGTAGCGCTGCGGTTCTGCAGGGGCTTTTTTGCCTTCCATGGAAACGTAGATGCCGTCTTCTTTTGCTTCAACGGCGGTCACTTTGGTTTCCAGCATCAGGTTGAACTTCTTGCTGATGCGTTTGGTGAAGACCTTAACGATGTCTTTATCGGCAGCCGGGATAACCTGGTCGAACATCTCAACCACGTCGATATCTGAACCCAGCGCGTGGTAGACGGTACCCATTTCCAGACCGATGATGCCACCGCCCATTACCAGCAGACGCTTAGGTACGGATTTCAGCTCCAGCGCATCGGTGGAGTCCCATACGCGCGGATCTTCATGCGGAATAAACGGCAGTTCGATCGGACGGGAGCCCGCTGCAATAATCGCGTTGTCGAAGTTGATGACGGTTTTGCCGTTTTCACCTTCAACTTCCAGGGTGTTAGCCCCGGTAAATTTACCCAGACCGTTAACCACTTTGACCTTGCGGCCTTTTGCCATACCGGCCAGGCCGCCAGTCAGCTGAGTGATTACTTTCTCTTTCCAGGTACGGATTTTGTCGATATCGGTTTTCGGCTCGCCAAAAACAATACCGTGTTCAGCCAGCGCTTTAGCTTCTTCAATCACTTTAGCAACGTGCAGCAGCGCTTTAGAAGGGATACAGCCGACGTTCAGACAGACACCGCCGAGGGTGCTGTAACGTTCTACGATGATGGTCTCCAGACCTAAATCAGCGCAACGGAAGGCAGCAGAGTAACCTGCCGGGCCTGCCCCAAGTACCACGACCTGAGTTTTGATTTCAGTACTCATCATGACCTCTTAATTATTTCCGGCGATCCTGGGTACTTGTCGCCCTTCATCCACCGGGACGTTCTATCCGCTCGTATCTTACAAAACCGTTAACAATTTTGAAACACAAACGGCAAACGAATTCATTCTGTCTGCCGGTAACCCCAACAACACGATGAGATTACCAGAAAAAAGCCGGCCGTCAGGCCGGCTTTTTCATTACATCACCAGACGGCGGATGTCGGACAACGTGTTGTTGATGATGGTAATAAATCGAGCACCATCAGCACCGTCGATCACACGGTGGTCGAAGGAGAGAGAAATCGGCATCATCAGACGCGGGACAAACTCTTTACCGTTCCACACCGGTTCCATCGCGGACTTGGACACACCGAGGATAGCCACTTCCGGCGCGTTAACAATCGGTGCGAAGTGGGTAGTACCCAGGCCACCGATGCTGGAGATAGTGAAGCAACCGCCCTGCATTTCGCCAGCAGTCAGCTTACCATCACGCGCTTTTTTGGAGATAACCGTCAGTTCACGAGACAGCTCGGTGATGCTCTTCTTGTTCACGTCTTTAAAGACCGGAACAACCAGACCATTCGGGGTATCAACCGCAACGCCGATGTTGATGTATTTCTTCAGCGTCAGCTTTTGCGCATCTTCGGACAGAGAGCTGTTGAAGCGCGGCATCTGTTCCAGAGCGGCAGCAACGGCTTTCATGATGAAGACAACCGGGGTGAATTTCACGTCCAGTTTACGCTTCTCAGCTTCGGCGTTCTGCTGTTTACGGAACGCTTCCAGATCGGTGATATCGGTTTTGTCGAAGTGAGTAACGTGCGGGATCATTACCCAGTTACGGCTCAGGTTAGCACCAGAAATTTTCTGGATTCGGCCCAGTTCCACTTCTTCGATTTCACCAAACTTGCTGTAGTCGATTTTCGGCCACGGCAGCATACCTGGCAGACCGCCGCCGGTGGCAGCAGGTGCAGACTCAGCGCGTTTAACCGCGTCTTTTACGTAAGCCTGAACGTCTTCGCGCAGGATACGACCTTTACGGCCGATGCCTTTCACATTTGCCAGGTTAACGCCAAACTCGCGAGCCAGACGGCGAATCAGCGGGGTAGCGTGAACGTAAGCGTCGTTTTCAGCGAATTCAGATTTGCCTTCCGCTTTCACTTCTGGTTCAGCAGAACGTTTAGTCCGCTGAGCGGCAGGAGCGGGCTCAGCCGCTTCCTCTTCGGCCGGCGCAGCGGCAGGCACAGCGCCTTCAACTCCGAAGACCATAATCAGAGAACCGGTAGAGACTTTGTCACCGTTGCTGATTTTGATCTCTTTAACCGTGCCCGCGAACGGTGCCGGAACTTCCATGGAAGCCTTGTCACCTTCAACGGTAATCAGTGACTGTTCAGCGGCAACTTTATCGCCCACTTTCACCATCACTTCGGTCACTTCAACTTCGTCACCGCCGATATCCGGAACGTTAACTTTTTTATCTGCCGATTGAACTTCTGCTGGCTCAGCAGAACGCTTGGTACGCCGAGCTGGCGCCGCAGACTCTCCTCCACCTTCCACGTCGAAGACCATAATCAGGGAGCCGGTTTCCACTTTGCCGCCGACAGAGACTTTGATCTCTTTAACAACGCCGGCCTGCGGAGACGGAACTTCCATAGAGGCTTTATCGCCTTCTACGACGATCAGCGACTGTTCAGCTTCAACTTTGTCGCCCGGTTTGACCAGAATCTCGGTGACTTCAACTTCGTCAGCCCCGATGTCCGGTACATTGATTTCGATAACCATTATGTCTTTACCTCTTATGCCAGACGCGGGTTAACTTTATCTGCATCGATGTTGAATTTGGTGATAGCGTCAGCCACCACTTTCTTATCGATGTCGCCACGTTTAGCCAGTTCGCCCAGTGCTGCAACAACCACGTAGGAAGCATCAACTTCGAAGTGGTGACGCAGGTTTTCACGGCTGTCAGAGCGACCGAAGCCGTCGGTACCCAGTACGCGGTAATCATCTGCCGGTACATAAGTACGAACCTGCTCGGCGAACAGTTTCATATAGTCAGTAGATGCCACCGCCGGTGCATCGCTCAGAACCTGAGCAATGTACGGTACGCGCGGGGTTTCCAGCGGGTGCAGCATGTTCCAGCGCTCACAATCCTGGCCATCACGCGCCAGTTCAGTGAAGGAGGTTACGCTGAATACGTCAGAACCGATCCCGTAGTCTTTCGCCAGGATCTGCGCGGCTTCACGTACGTGACGCAGGATGGAGCCTGAACCCAGCAGCTGAACTTTACCTTTCGCGCCTTCAACTGTTTCCAGTTTGTAGATACCTTTACGGATACCTTCCTCGGCACCTTCCGGCATCGCCGGCATGTGGTAGTTTTCGTTCAGGGTGGTGATGTAGTAATAAATGTTCTCTTGTGCTTCGCCGTACATACGGTGCAGACCGTCATGCATGATAACCGCAACTTCGTAGGCGAAGGACGGATCGTAAGAGATACAGTTCGGGATAGTCAGAGACTGAATGTGGCTGTGGCCGTCTTCGTGCTGCAGACCTTCGCCGTTCAGGGTCGTGCGACCGGAAGTTCCACCGATCAGGAAGCCACGAGCCTGCTGGTCACCTGCTGCCCAGCACAGGTCGCCGATACGCTGGAAACCGAACATGGAGTAGTAGATGTAGAACGGGATCATCGGCAGATCGTTGGTGCTGTAAGAGGTTGCAGCGGCCAGCCAGGAAGAACCTGCGCCCAGCTCATTGATACCTTCCTGCAGGATCTGACCTTTCTCGTCTTCTTTGTAGTATGCAACCTGCTCACGGTCCTGCGGGGTGTACTGCTGGCCGTTCGGGCTGTAGATACCGATCTGACGGAACAGACCTTCCATACCAAAGGTACGCGCTTCGTCGGCGATGATCGGCACCAGACGATCTTTGATCGACTTGTTCTTAAGCATCACGTTCAGGGCACGAACGAAAGCGATGGTGGTGGAGATCTCTTTGTTCTGCTCTTCCAGAAGCTGGGAGAAGTCAGACAGTGCCGGCAGCTCCAGCTTCTCGCTGAACTCAGGCTGACGAGACGGCAGGTAGCCGTTCAGCTTCTGACGCTGTGCGTGCAGATAGGTGTGCTCTTCAGACCCTTCCGGGAAGGTGATGTAAGACAGTTTTTCAACCTGCTCGTCGGTAACAGGCACATTGAAGCGGTCGCGGATATAGCGTACGCCGTCCATGTTCATTTTCTTCACCTGGTGAGCGATGTTTTTACCTTCAGCGGTATCACCCATGCCGTAACCTTTGATGGTATGGGCCAGGATAACGGTCGCTTTTCCGGTCGTTTCCTGCGCTTTTTTCAGTGCAGCATAGACTTTCTTCGGATCGTGACCACCGCGGTTCAGTGCCCAGATCTGTTCGTCAGACCAGTCGGCAACCAGCGCTGCAGTTTCCGGATATTTACCGAAGAAGTGCTCACGAACGTAGGCACCGTCTTTGGATTTGAAGGTCTGGTAGTCGCCATCAACGGTTTCGTTCATCAGTTGGATCAGTTTACCGCTGGTGTCTTTACGCAGCAGCTCATCCCAACGACCGCCCCACATCACTTTAATGACGTTCCAGCCGGCGCCGCTAAAGATGCCTTCCAGTTCGTTGATGATCTTGCCGTTACCGGTTACCGGACCATCCAGACGCTGCAGGTTACAGTTGATGATGAAGCACAGGTTGTCCAGTTTCTCACGGGTCGCGATGGTGATCGCACCTTTGGATTCCGGCTCATCCATTTCGCCGTCGCCCAGGAAGGCGTAAACGGTCTGTTTGGAGGTGTCTTTCAGGCCACGGTGTTCCAGATATTTCAGGAATTTAGCCTGGTAGATCGCACCAATCGGGCCCAGACCCATGGATACGGTCGGGAACTGCCAGAATTCAGGCATCAGTTTCGGGTGTGGGTAAGAAGACAGACCGTTACCGTGAACTTCCTGACGGAAGTTGTTCATCTGCTCTTCAGTCAGACGACCTTCCAGGAACGCACGTGCGTACACGCCCGGAGAAATGTGGCCCTGGAAGTAAACCAGGTCGCCGCCGTCCTGCTCGCTGCGCGCGCGGAAGAAGTGGTTGAAACACACTTCGTAAACGGTAGCGGAGGACTGGAAGGATGCCATGTGGCCACCGAGATCGAGGTCTTTTTTAGACGCACGCAGCACGGTCATGATGGCATTCCAGCGGATAGCAGAACGAATACGACGTTCCAGCTCCAGATTGCCCGGGTATTCCGGTTCATCTTCAACGGCAATAGTGTTGACGTAGTTGTTAACGCCTGTACTAACCGCAGTTTTTACACCGCCTTTGCGGGCTTCGGAAAGCAATTGGTCGATCAGATACTGAGCACGCTCAACACCTTCTTCACGGATGACCGATTCGATCGCCTGTAGCCAGTCGCGAGTTTCGATCGGATCCACGTCATTTTGTAAACGTTCTGACATGGGTATTCCTTATCTATCTAGTACGTTGATTTATCTGGAACCTGTCCCATTGCGTTCTTTGCGTGTTGCATTGCCAGCCAGAGCGCAATAAGACAGGTTCTGCGTTTAGTTGCCGCGCTCTTCATGGCGCTTTAGTTTCACATCTTCCGACAAACGTTCTGCCAGAAAAATCATTAATTCTTCCGCTGCTCCAGGCGGCGCATTGAGCGTTCACGACGGCTTTGCTCACGACTGCGATCCAGCAGTATTTCTTCGATAAAGGCCAGGTGGCGATGGGAGGCTTCACGTGCCTTCTCCGGCTCACCGGCGATAATGGCTTCAAACACATCCGTACGGTGCTTACTGACCAGCGGGAGCATCTCCCTGCGCGCGTACAATAGCTCAAAGTTCTGGCGGACGTTTTGGGCCAGCATCGGCTCCATGCAGCGTAGCAGATGGAGCAGCACCCCATTATGCGCCGCTTCGGTGACAGCAATTTGATACTGAACCACCGCATCCGACTCAGCATCCAGATCGCCCGACTGCTGCGCCTGTTCGATGGCCTGATGCAATTCGCGAATGCGCGATTTGTCTTCGTCAGTGCTGCGCAGCGCGGCATAGTATGCGGCGATGCCTTCCAGCGCGTGACGCGTCTCAAGCAGGTCAAATTGGGATTCAGGGTGATCGGAGAGCAATTCTACCAGCGGGTCGCTGAAGCTCTGCCAGAGGCTACTTTGAACAAAGGTACCGCCGCCCTGGCGACGAAGCAGCAGGCCCTTCGCTTCGAGACGTTGAATCGCCTCGCGCAGAGAGGGACGGGAAACATCGAACTGTTTCGCCAGCTCGCGTTCAGGTGGAAGTTTTTCGCCGGGGCGTAATGTCCCCTCAAGAATCAAAAACTCCAGCTGCTGTTCAATCACATCGGATAGTTTTGGTTGGCGGATTTTGCTGTAGGCCATTATTCCCTGTCTCTGCCATTAGCCCGGAGTCAATTGGTCTTACCAATTTCAGTTTCGTGACGCTAAAGTAACAAAGTATTCACCTTCTGTCCATAAAGGTTTTGATTGAAATCATTAAAGCCTGCACATTTTAACAATGTTACAGAAATAGCGTTTCAAACATGTAACCTTGCACAAATGAGCAATTTACCCCCAAAGCGGCAGTTTTAACGTTAATGAAACGCAATAACTTACACCCTGAACCGATTCAACACCGATATTAATGAATACATATTCACTTTAATGACCTGAAAATCGAAAATCGTACCCCCTTAGGATCGATGCCATTACTTACAAACGGTTTCTTTTTATTCAACTCGTCATTGTCCGTTTATAAAGCAGGTGCATTCGCTCGCGCTTACCACTATTCTTAAGTCGGTGAAAGTGCCAGACAATAATCCCGAACCACTTTTAGTAAACAAATTAATACATGGAATGGAATCTTATAATTACACGTATATAAAAGTGTCAATATAACAACCACACACACGAGGTTTCAATGGAAGGTCTACAGCAAGGCGAGCAGCTAAAGCGCGGCCTTAAAAACCGCCATATTCAGCTTATTGCCCTAGGCGGCGCGATCGGAACAGGCCTGTTCCTCGGCAGCGCATCCGTTATTCAGTCTGCCGGTCCCGGCATTATTCTGGGCTATGCCATTGCCGGTTTTATTGCTTTTCTAATCATGCGCCAGCTGGGCGAGATGGTTGTTGAGGAGCCGGTTGCGGGTTCCTTCAGCCACTTCGCTTACAAATACTGGGGCGGTTTTGCGGGCTTTGCCTCCGGGTGGAACTACTGGGTTCTCTACGTTCTAGTGGCGATGGCTGAACTGACCGCCGTCGGCAAATACGTGCAATTCTGGTGGCCGGATATTCCGACCTGGGTATCAGCGGCAGCCTTCTTCGTGATTATCAACGCCATTAACCTGACCAATGTAAAAGTGTTCGGTGAGATGGAGTTCTGGTTTGCGATTATTAAAGTCATTGCCGTCGTGGCGATGATCCTGTTCGGCGGCTGGCTGCTGTTCAGCGGCAACGGTGGCCCGCAGGCAACCGTGCGTAACCTCTGGGAGCAGGGCGGCTTCCTGCCTCACGGCATAACCGGGCTGGTCATGATGATGGCGATCATTATGTTCTCCTTCGGCGGGCTGGAGCTGGTGGGTATTACCGCCGCTGAAGCCGACAACCCGGCGCAGAGCATCCCGAAAGCCACCAACCAGGTGATCTGGCGTATTCTGATCTTCTATGTGGGCTCGCTGACGGTGCTGCTGTCGCTGCTGCCGTGGACCCGCGTGACCGCGGATACCAGCCCCTTCGTACTGATCTTCCATGAACTGGGCGATACGCTCGTGGCGAACACGCTGAACGTCGTGGTCCTGACCGCCGCACTCTCGGTCTATAACAGCTGCGTTTACTGTAACAGCCGTATGCTGTTCGGCCTCGCTCAGCAGAGCAATGCACCAAAAGCACTGCTCAACGTGGATAAGCGCGGCGTGCCGGTGAATACCATTATCGTCTCGGCGCTGGTTACCGCGCTGTGCGTCCTGATTAACTATCTGGCACCGGACTCCGCCTTTGGTTTGCTGATGGCGCTGGTGGTATCCGCCCTGGTGATTAACTGGGCGATGATCAGCCTGGCGCATATGAAATTCCGCCGCGCCAAACAGCAGCAGGGCGTGACAACACGCTTCCCTGCCCTGTTTTACCCACTGGGTAACTGGGTCTGCCTGCTGTTTATGGCGGCGGTGCTGGTGATTATGGCGATGACGCCGGGCATGGCGATCTCCGTCTGGCTGATCCCGGTCTGGGTGGTGATTCTCGGCATTGGCTATCTGATCAAGCAGAAAAGTGCATAAGCAATAACTTATCTCTGCACCCAACATCGGGTGCAGAGCCTCGATGTAAATCGCTCCCCTCACTGTTTTATAAATAGCCTAAATTTAACGCCGCAGGAATGCTACAGGCTTCACATTTTGTCACCGACGACCGTTTAATCCATATCAGCGGCTCATTACTGCCAGGCAATTATCCCTTCGCAGGCAAATAATTCTCGCTATACCCTGTGGTGGAGATCTGTGGATGGACAATAGCAAACTGTCAGTGAAAGAGAAGATTGGTTACGGTATGGGTGACGCCGGCTGTAACATTATCTTCGGCGCTATAATGTTGTTTGTTAACTATTTCTATACAGATATTTTCGGCCTGGCACCGGCGCTGGTGGGCGTACTGCTGCTGTCGATCCGCGTAATAGACGCCATTACCGACCCGATTATGGGCGCGCTGGCCGACAGGACCCGCAGCAAATATGGTCGTTTTCGTCCCTAGCTGCTGTGGATTGCCCTGCCGTATGCCCTGTTCAGCGTTCTGATGTTTACCACGCCGGACTGGACCTACAATAGCAAGGTTATCTATGCTTTCGTGACCTACTTTCTGCTGTCGCTGACCTATACGGCAATCAATATTCCCTACTGCTCGCTGGGCGGCGTGATCACCAACGACCCGAAAGAGCGCGTTGCCTGTCAGTCCTACCGATTTGTGATGGTCGGGATTGCAACGCTGCTGCTCTCCCTGACGCTGCTGCCCATGGCGGAATGGTTCGGTGGCGAAGATAAAGCCAAAGGCTATCAGATGGCAATGACCGTGCTGGCATTTATCGGCATGTGCATGTTCCTGTTCTGCTTTACAACCGTACGTGAACGTATTCGCCCTGCGGTACAGACCAACGACGAACTGAAAAAAGACTTCCGCGACGTGTGGAAGAACGATCAGTGGGTCCGTATCCTGCTGCTGACCCTGTGTAACGTTTGCCCCGGTTTTATCCGCATGGCAGCAACCATGTATTACGTGACCTGGGTTATGCAACAAAGTACCCATTTCGCGACCCTGTTTATCAGCCTCGGCGTGGTAGGCATGATGATTGGCAGTATGCTGGCGAAGGTGCTGACCGACCGCTGGTGCAAGCTTAAGGTCTTCTTCTGGACCAATATCGCTCTGGCGATCTTCTCCAGCGCCTTCTACTTCTTTGACCCGCAGGCGACCACGCTTATCGTGGTGCTCTATTTCCTGCTGAATATTCTGCATCAGATCCCGTCGCCGCTGCACTGGTCCCTGATGGCGGACGTGGATGACTACGGCGAGTGGAAAACCGGTAAACGCATCACCGGGATCAGCTTCTCCGGCAACATCTTTTTCCTCAAAATTGGTCTGGCGGTTGCCGGTGCGATGGTGGCGTTCCTGCTCTCCTGGTACGGCTATGACGCCGGTGCGAAACAGCAGAGCGCAACCGCCATCAACGGCATCGTGCTGCTCTTTACCGTGATCCCGGGCGTGGGCTATCTGATCACCGCGAGCGTGGTGCGCCTGATGAAAGTTGACCGTGACCTGATGCAGCGGATCCAACAGGATCTGGAGAAACGCCGTACCAACTACCGCGAATTAAATGAGACGTCGGATATGGGCGGCGTACATAACGTAAGGAAAGCGTAATGCAAAACTGGCCAAATCCCTTTATTGAACAGCGTGCCGACCCGTTTATTCTGCGCCATCAGGGGGAGTACTATTTTATCGCTTCGGTACCCGAGTACGACAGGCTGGAGATCCGTCGCTCGCCGACGCTGGAAGGCCTGCGCGATGCGCCGGGCGTCGTGGTATGGCGCAAGCCGGACAGCGGCCCGATGAGCCATCTGATTTGGGCACCGGAACTGCACATTATCGATGGCAAGTGGATTATCTACTTTGCCGCTGCGCATACGCAGGCTTTCGACGCGCTGGGGATGTTCCAGCACCGTATGTTCGTACTGGAGTGTGCCGACGGCGATCCGCAGCAGGGTAAGTGGGTCGAACGCGGTCAGCTAAAAACTCAGTTCGACAGTTTCGCCCTCGACGCCACCACCTTCTCCCATCAGGGCAAGCAGTGGTATCTGTGGGCGCAAAAAGATCCGGCGATTCCCGGTAATACCAATCTCTACCTGGCCGAGTTGGAAAATGCGTGGACGATCAAAGGTAATCCGGTGATGCTCAGCAAGCCGGATCTGGAGTGGGAGTGCCGGGGTTTTCTGGTTAACGAAGGTCCGGCGACGATCCGCTACGGCGATAAGCTGTTCGTCACCTACTCCGCCAGTGCCACCGATGAGAACTACTGCATCGGGCTGCTGTGGATCGATATCCAGGCCGATCCGCTGGAAGCCGCCAACTGGCATAAATCACCGCAGCCGGTCTTTACCACCAGTCACGAAAACCGCCAGTTCGGCCCGGGACACAACAGCTTTACGCAAACGCCGGAGGGAGAAGATGTGCTGGTTTATCACGCCAGAAACTACACTGAGATCGAAGGCGATCCGCTGTATGATCCCAATCGCCATACCCGCCTGAAGATGATCGGCTGGCAGGAAAACGGAATGCCAGACTTTGGCATCCCGCCAGCGGATAACCAGTAAGCAAAAACGGCGCGCGGGCTTACACCAGCGCGCCATAAATCGTCAGCAGCGCGACCACCACCACCACGGCAAACGACGTCTTCCTGGCCATCAGCACGGCCGCCTTTGGCGTTTCCACTTTGTCGACATGCGGCTCACGTGCCAGCGAATGCTGGGCCAGGCAGGTCAGTACCTGATACTGCGCGGTATGGCGATCGCCAAGTGATGCAAACCAGGCCGGAAGCGCTTTTTCACCGTGACCAATCAGGGCATAGACCACGCCCACCAGCCGCACCGGCAACCAGTCCAGCACGTGAAGAATACCGTCGATCCCCGACTGAACACGCTGATGGGACGTCTGATAGCGTGCCAGCCACGACTGCCATGCGCGTAAAAACGCATAGCCAACCAGGGTTACCGGCCCCCATGGACCGCCGACGATAAACCAGAACAGCGGCGCCAGGTAAAAGCGGTAGTTAATCCACAGCAGTCCGTTCTGCAGCTCGCGCAGATATTCCCGTTCGTCGCAGTCTGGCGGCACACCATGGATCAGCGTCAGCTCGCTGACCATCGCATCGCGGGCGTGAGCATCATCGCGAGAGGCGGCTTTTAGGTAAGCGTGATAATGCAGACGCACTTTGCCCGCACCGATGCAAAGTAACCCCAGCAGGATCCAGACCACCAACAGCGGGACGTTAAACAGCAGGCCGGAAAGGCCGCGCAGGATCAGGAACGTCACCACCATCGCCAGCGCGGTCATCAGCAGCGTTCGCAGTAACGAAAAGTGGTGAATACGACGGAACAGCACCTCCAGGCGATGATCCAGATGCCAGTGCTCACCCAGCTTAAACAGACGCTCGGCAAGCAACACCAGCAGTGCAGTAAACAGTGTCATCTCATCTCCTTATTTGACGGGGTGACCACCTGCGCGCGAAACCACGCCCAGTCGAATGCCGGGCCGGGGTCGGTTTTACGCTCGGGTGCGATATCGCTGTGTCCGGTCATACGACCGGCAATTGCCGGGTAAACCTCAATTAACTGCCGCGTTACCGCGGCCAACTGTTGGTACTGTGCATCGGTGTAAGCCAGAGTATCGGTGCCTTCCAGCTCGATACCGATCGAAAAGTCATTGCAGCGCTCGCGTCCCTGATAGCAGGAAACACCCGCGTGCCAGGCGCGCTTCGTAAAGGGGACATACTGCACAATTTCGCCATCGCGACGGATAAGGCAGTGGGCGGAGACTCGCAGATGAACAATCTCAGCAAAGAAGGGATGTGCGTCGGGATCGAGCGTACCGGTAAAGAGCGCATCGATCCACGGACCGCCGAATTCACCGGGCGGCAGGCTGATGTTATGCACGACCAGCAGCGAAGGAGTTTCGTCATCCGGACGAAGATCGTGATGGGGGGAAGGCACTCGTCGCGCCTCGCTCAGCCAGCCTTCGTGTAACGCCATGCAAAAACTCCTTATTTATGGTGCCAACGCCGGGTTCAGAGTAGCATGTTTCACTCTTTCGATTCGTTACCAATTTGGAGTTTTATGATGCCGCCTCGCCGCTATAATCCCGACCAACGACGCGATGCACTCCTCGAACGTATTAACCTCGATATCCCCGCCACGGTGGAGCAGGCACTGCGCGAAGACCTGGGCGGCGAAGTGGATGCCAGTAATGATATTACGGCCCAATTGTTGCCGTCGGATGCACGCTCCCACGCGGTCATTATTACCCGTGAAGACGGTATTTTCTGCGGCAAGCGCTGGGTAGAAGAAGTCTTTATCCAGCTGGCCGGTGACGAGGTGCATATTTCCTGGCAGGTTAAAGACGGCGATGCCGTGACCGCCGGACAGACGCTGTTTGAGTTGGAGGGACCGTCGCGAGTCCTGCTTACCGGCGAGCGTACGGCGCTGAACTTCGTCCAGACGCTGTCCGGCGTGGCCAGCGAAGTACGCCGCTATGTCAATCTGCTGGCCGGAACCCGCACCCAACTGCTGGATACGCGTAAAACCCTGCCCGGTCTGCGCACCGCGCTAAAATACGCGGTACTGTGCGGCGGCGGCGCCAACCACCGTCTCGGGCTTTCCGATGCCTTCCTGATCAAAGAGAACCATATTATTGCCTCCGGTTCCGTTCGCCAGGCCGTTAAAAAAGCCTTCTGGCTGCACCCGGACGTACCGGTCGAGGTCGAAGTCGAAAGCCTTGAGGAACTGCGCGATGCGCTCAGTGCCGGCGCGGACATTATCATGCTGGATAACTTCGGTACGGCACAGATGCGCGAAGCGGTGCGCATAACCAACGGCCAGGCGCGGCTGGAAGTGTCCGGCAACGTCACCGCCGATACCCTACGTGAGTATGCCGAAACCGGCGTTGATTTTATCTCCGTCGGCGCACTGACCAAACACGTCCGCGCCCTCGATCTCTCTATGCGTTTTCGCTAACGCCAGACGCAATCTGACGGGCCGCTGGCCCGTTTTTTTTCGATCTGCCCCGTAACAAAATTGTTCTCGCTGTACGGCGAAAATAAATAGCGGAACCTGCCTTCACAACCCCCCTTTTATGCCTCGCCTCCTTTGACTACGGCTGTCAAATTACGCCCAGCCAACAAAGGAGTGTCTATGAACAAACAACGGGGATTTACACTGATTGAATTGATGGTGGTCATCGGGATCATCGCCATTCTCAGCGCGATTGGCGTACCGGCCTGGCAGAACTACCTGCGCAAAGCCGCACTGACCGATATGCTGCAGGCCTTTATGCCCTACCGCACGGCCATTGAGCTTTGCGCCCTGGATCGCGGCGGCCCCCAGGAATGCAGTGCAGGCAGCAACGGCGTTCCCTCTCCCACCACCACCCGCTACGTGTCCGCCCTTGTCGTCAGCCAGGGAACCGTTACCCTGACCGGACAGGAAAGCCTGAACGGCCTGCAGGTCAGCATGACGCCCGTCTGGGATAATGCCAACGGACTTACCGGCTGGCAGCGTATTTGTCGTGTCCAGGGCGACAGCGCCCTGCAGCAGGCCTGCGAAGAGGTCTTTCGTTTCGATGCAGGGAACGGCGTATGAAAGCAGATAAGCTGGTGAATCTTTGTCAGCGTTATCATGCGCTGGTGCTGAGCAACGATGATGACATGCTCTGTATCGCGGTGGTCGGTAACCCCTCGACGGAACTGATGGACGCACTGCGCTTCGCGACCCGGAAAAAGGTCGATATCGAATGCTGGACCCGGGAGCGGATGGACGGCCATCAGCATCTGCTGCCCGCCACCACCGACAATCGACCGGCAGCGGAGCTGTTAAGCCAGACGCTGCAGCAGGCGCTAACCCAGCGCGCCTCGGATATTCATTTTGAGCCAGCTGACAACCACTACCGCATTCGCCTGCGCGTAGATGGGGTTCTGCACGATCTTGCCCCCGTCTCCGCTGAGGCCGCCGCAACCCTGGTCGCCCGCTTAAAAGTGCTGGGTAATCTGGATATCGCGGAGCGCCGTCTGCCACAGGACGGGCAATTCACGGTCGATATTGCCGACGTCCCCATCTCCTTTCGCATCGCGACTCTGCCCTGTCGCGACGGAGAGAAAATTGTCCTTCGCCTGCTGCATCAAGTTGAGCAGGCGCTGGAGCTCACCACACTGGGACTGACCCCACAGCAGCTGGAGGTTGTTGAGCGCTGCCTGCACCAGCCTCAGGGTCTGCTGCTGGTCACCGGCCCGACGGGCAGCGGCAAAACCGTCAGCCTCTACAGCGCGCTGCAGGCGCGGAATACGGCTGAGGTCAATATCTGTAGCGTGGAGGATCCCATTGAGATCCCTGTCGCAGGGATAAACCAGACGCAGGTCAATCCGCGTGCCGGGTTGACCTTTCAGAATGTGCTGCGGGCACTCTTGCGCCAGGATCCGGATATCATGATGGTCGGCGAAATCCGCGATGGGGAAACCGCTGAAATTGCCCTGAACGCGGCGCAAACCGGTCATCTGGTCCTCTCTACGCTGCACACCAACTCCACCAGCGAAACTCTGGTGCGCCTGCAGCAGATGGGCGTAGCGCGCTGGATGCTCTCTGCCGCTCTGACGCTGGTGATTGCCCAGCGGCTGGTGCGCAAGCTCTGCCCACACTGTTGTCAGAAAAACGCATCATCTGAGCCGCTCCCCGCCTCGCTATGGCCTCATCCGCTGCCGCGCTGGCGAGCCGTTGGCTGCGATCGCTGCTATCACGGTTTCTATGGCCGCCTTGCGCTGTTCGAAGTACTGGAGATCGGCGCAGCCTTACGCCAGGCCATCGCCAACGGGCTGGATGCGCAGGCTATAGAGCTGCTGGCGCGAGAGGCGGGAATGAATACCCTTTTTGAAAGCGGCTGCCTCGCTGTCAGCCGGGGCCAAACTACGCTGGAGGAGGTTATTCGGGTTCTGGGAATACCCCATGTCGACTAAAAAACTCTGGCGATGGAAAGGAATTAGCCTGTCGGGCGAAGCGCGGGAAGGTGCCCTGTGGGCGGCGGATCGCCTTACCGCAATGGGCGAATTGCAGCGGCGGCAGATAACACCTCTGGCCCTGAAACGCTGTACGGTAAAAACCTCGGGCTGGCGCGTGGAATTAAGCTGCCAGATGATACAGCAGCTCGCCACGCTGCTACAGGCGGGGCTCACGCTCTCCACCAGCCTGATCCTGCTTGGCAGGCAGCATCCCAGCCGTCAGTGGCAGGCACTGCTGAACAGCCTCGCAGAAGATCTGGAGAACGGTATGCCGCTCTCTGCCGCTATGCAGGCCTGGCCTCAGGTCTTCCCGCCGCTCTGGGTGGCGATGATCCGTACCGGGGAACTCACCGGTAAGCTTGATGAGTGCTGTTTCCAGCTTGCCCGTCAGCAGCAGACTCAGCGCCAGCTGGTGAAAAAAGTGAAAAAAGCGCTGCGTTATCCACTGATTATTATGCTGCTGGCACTAAGCGTTATGCTGGCGATGGTGTGGCTGGTGCTGCCGGAATTTGCCACCATCTACCAGACCTTTAACGCCCCGCTCCCGGCGCTGACCCGCGGCGTTCTGACGTTTGCCGATAATCTACAGCGTCTGGGTCCTTTCCTGCTGGCACTGCTGATGCTGGCAGCCATCACCGCGATCCTGTTGCATAAGCAACCACGCTGGCAACGTCTTCGCCAGCGGGCTCTCCTGGCCATGCCGGTAGTCGGCAGTCTGGCCCGGGGACAGAAACTCAGCCAGATTTTTACCGTGCTCTCACTGACCCAGAGCACAGGTATCGCATTTTTACAGGGGCTTGAAAGCGTGGAAGAGACCTTAACCTGCCCCTTGTGGCGTGACGTGCTGCGTCAGCTCTGTCAGCAAATCAGCGAAGGTACGCCCATCTGGCAGGCACTCAGTAACAGCGGTCAATTTAGCCCGCTGTGCCAGCAGTTGGTGATGACGGGCGAAGCCTCTGGCGCACTGGACAGGATGCTCAGTAATCTCGCGCGCCATCATAGCGATGCAACGTGGCAGCAGGCGGATAACCTTGCGGCTTTGCTGGAACCTTTGTTGTTAGCGATCACGGGGGCGATTGTCGGTACGCTGGTGGTGGCAATGTATCTGCCCGTGTTTCAACTGGGCGATGCGATTAGCATGGGATAGGAGGAAAGAACTGGCGCAGAAGCCTGCGCCAGACATCAGCCTTACAGGCTGTTAAAGACGCGGTTTTCCTGCTCCTGAACGCGAATAAACGTGGTGCGTTTCGTCAGCTCTTTCAGGCGAGACGCGCCAACATAGGTGCAGGCAGAACGCAGGCCGCCGAGGATATCGCGCGCGGTGTTCTCAACCGGGCCACGCAGCGCCAGCTTAACGGTTTTACCTTCCGCCGCACGGTAACCGGCCACGCCGCCCACATGACGGTTCATCGCCGACTCTGAGCTCATACCGTAGAACTGCATAAATTTCTCGCCGTTCTCTTCAATCACGGTGCCGCCGCTTTCGTCGTGGCCCGCCAGCATCCCGCCAAGCATCACGAAGTCTGCGCCACCGCCGAAGGCTTTCGCCACGTCGCCAGGCATGGTGCAGCCACCGTCGCTGACGATCTGTCCGTCAAGGCCGTGGGCAGCATCCGCGCACTCAATAACGGCGGAAAGCTGCGGATAACCGACGCCGGTTTTGACGCGGGTGGTACAGACGGAACCCGGCCCGATACCCACTTTGACAATATCGGCACCGGAAAGGATCAGCTCTTCACACATTTCACCCGTCACCACGTTGCCTGCACAGATGGTTTTGGTCGGCCAGGCTGCACGGGCTTTCGCAACGAACTGCACAAAGTGTTCAGAATAGCCGTTAGCCACATCGATACAGACAAAGTTCAGTTCCGGATGCAAATTGAGGATCTGGCCGGTACGCGCGAAGTCCGCTTCGGACGTACCGGTGGAGACCATGACATGCTGCAGAACATCTTGCGGCGCGCTGCTAATGAAGGCGCTCCACTGCTCAACGCTATAATGTTTATGTACCGCGGTCAGGATCCCGAAGGATGCCAGCGCCTGCGCCATCTCGAAGGTACCGACGGTATCCATATTGGCGGCAATAATCGGCACGCCGGACCAGCGTTGTCCTGAATGTTTGAAGGTGAATTCGCGTTCCAGCTCGACATCGGAACGGCTTTTAAGGGTGGAGCGTTTAGGGCGGATAAGCACGTCTTTAAAACCGAGCTTCAAATCTTCTTCGATACGCATGTCGGATTCCTGGGGTTAAAGGCAACAGTGAGCAACTCCAGTGACGCTATCATACGCATGAATAAGAGCGCCGCAAGACTGCGAAAATCACTTTTTTTACGCTACAATCCCATAAATTTACCTGGTGTAATGGCGATGAGAATTCTCTGTTACATCAGCATCGAACGTATCGATTTTAATTTATTGATATTTAAATAAAAGCAAATTAGAGAAGCGGTGAATGACCTGGACAGTAGCGCTAACGGGTGGGATTGGCAGCGGCAAAAGTACGGTCGCCGACGCCTTTGCACAGCTGGGAGTACAGGTTATTGATGCCGATATTATCGCCCGCCAGGTGGTGGAGCCCGGAACCGACGCGCTAAATGCTATCGCCGCACACTTCGGCCCTGAGATCATTGCCGTTGACGGCACGCTTAATCGCCGCCTTCTGCGGGAACGCATTTTCAGCAATGCCGACGAAAAAGCCTGGCTTAACGCGCTGCTGCACCCGCTGATCCAGCAGGAAACCCGTCGAAAAATGCTGCAGGCCACCTCGGCTTACGTCCTCTGGGTGGTACCGCTGCTGGTGGAGAACCGGCTTTCAGCCCAAGCTGACCGGGTGCTGGTTATTGATGTTTTACCTGAGACGCAGCTGCAACGTACTGTGCAGCGCGACGGCGTGTCGCGTGAACACGCGCAACGAATTATCTCCGCGCAGGCCACCCGCGAAGCCCGGCTGGCCGTCGCGGATGATGTCATTGACAATAATGGCGCACCGGATGCCATCGCATCGGATGTTGCCCGCCTGCATACGCAATACCTCGGGTATGCGTCACAGGCTGTAGCACAGGAAAAAGCCTAATGACCACTGATGTCCTTTTTGAACATCCGCTGAACGAGAAAATGCGTACCTGGCTGCGGATTGAATTTCTGACTCAGCAGCTTTCAGGCGCACAGATCATTGCCGATCACGCCGGTGCTCTGCACTTTTTTCGCAACGCGGGTGACCTGCTTGACGTGTTCGAGCGCGGAGAAGTCCGCAGTGAGCTGCTAAAAGAGCTGGATCGCCAGCAGCGTAAGCTCCAGGCATGGGAAGAGGTTCCCGGCGTCGATCGCGATCGTATCGATAGTCTGCGTCATCAGCTTAAGACCTGCGCCAGCGTGCTGATGTCCGCTCCACGTATCGGCCAGCTTCTGCGTGAAGACCGCCTGATCGCCCTGGTGCGGCAGCGTCTGAGCATCCCTGGCGGCTGCTGTAGCTTCGATCTACCAACGCTGCATATCTGGCTGCACTTACCTCAGGTGCAACGTGATATTCAGGTTGAGATCTGGCTGCGCAGTCTCGATCCTCTGCTGAAGGCGCTGAGTCTGCTCCTCGATTTGATCCGTAATTCTGCCCAGTTCCGCAAACAAACCAGTCTGAACGGGTTTTACCAGGATAACGCCGAAGATGCGGATCTGCTGCGTCTGCGACTGCCGCTCGTTGATGAGCTTTATCCGCAGGTTTCCGGCCATAAGAGCCGCTTCGCAATTCGCTTCCTGCCGCTGGACAGCGAAAACGGCCTGGTGCCTGAGCGTCTGGATTTTGAACTGGCCTGTTGTTAAGGAGTCAATATGTCTGAGATTACAACGGTAAACTGCCCCACCTGCGGCACGACGGTCGTATGGAATGAGAAAAGCGCGTTTCGCCCCTTCTGCTCAAAACGCTGTCAGCTGATTGACTTAGGCGAGTGGGCAGACGAAGAGAAACGCATCCCCAGCAGCGGCGATCTCTCTGAGAGCGACGACTGGAGTGAACAGCAGCCTTAAGGCTGCTGCACCAGCCGTGCCACCACCGGCTCGTTGGCGGGTGGGAAGTCGTCAGCAACCAGCTCCTGCTGTTGCTGCCAGCGTCCAGGTTGCCCCTCTTTCCCCCAGGGCTCCCCTTCCCAGCTCTCCACCAGGAAAAACCACAGGGTGATATGCCTGTCGGAAAACTGATATTCCAGCTTGTCGAACAGGCTGGCTCCTGTCGCGGTAATCCCGACCTCTTCCTGCAACTCCCGTTTCAGCGCCTGCTCCGGGCTTTCACCGCGCTCAATTTTCCCGCCGGGAAATTCCCACTTATTGGCCATATGCGCATCGACGGCGCGACGGGTAATAAAGATTTCACCCTGTGCATTACGAATGATGCCGACGGCGATATTCAGTATTTTCATGCTTTACTCCATAAAAAAGGCGCAGAAATCTGCGCCTGATTTTAGCCTGCGTCGTGGCTTAGCTTAAACGACCATGGCACTGCTTGTATTTTTTGCCGGAACCGCACGGGCAAGGATCGTTACGGCCCACTTTACGATCGCCGGTCTGCGCGGTGATCGACGCGGCCGCCTCGGCCTCATCGGTCTGGTGGCTAAGCTGCTGCATCTGAGCCAGACGTTCGGCTTCTTCACGACGCTGCTGCTCCATCGCTTCAACTTCTTCCGGCATCCGCACCTGCACTTTGCACAGAGTACTGATCACTTCATATTTCAGCGACTCGAGCATCGCGGCAAACATGGAGAAGGACTCACGCTTGTACTCCTGCTTCGGATCCTTCTGCGCATAGCCGCGCAGGTGGATGCCCTGACGCAGATAATCCATCGCGGCCAGGTGCTCTTTCCACAGGGAGTCGAGGGTTTGCAGCATCACGCCTTTTTCGAATTGGCGCATCATCTCGACGCCAACCACCTCTTCTTTGCGCTGGTAGACTTCAATAGCGCTTACCAGAATACGCTCACGCAGCGTCTCTTCATGCAGTTCCGGCTCTTTGTCCAGCCACTCGGCAATCGGTAGATCGAGATCGAAATCGTTTTTCAGACGCTCCTGCAGACCCGGTATATCCCACATCTCCTCCAGAGACTGCGGTGGGATATGTGCGTCGATAGTCACCTTAAACACGTCTTCGCGAATACTGCTGATGGTTTCGCTTACGTCGGACACATCCAGCAGCTCGTTACGCTGGGTGTAGATGGCGCGACGCTGATCGTTCGCCACATCGTCATATTCCAGCAGCTGCTTACGAATATCGAAGTTACGGCTTTCAACCTTACGCTGGGCGTTGGCAATCGCCTTGCTCACCCACGGGTGTTCAATCGCTTCGCCCGGCTTCATTCCCAGCTTACGCATCATGCCGGACACGCGGTCGGAGGCGAAGATACGCATCAGGGCATCTTCCATCGACAGGTAGAAGCGAGAAGAACCCGCGTCGCCCTGACGACCGGAACGGCCACGCAGCTGGTTATCGATACGACGGGATTCGTGACGCTCGGTACCCACGATATGCAGACCACCTGCGGCCAGTACCGCTTCGTGGCGCACTTTCCAGTCGGCTTTGATCTGCGCGATTTGTTCTTCAGTCGGCGCTTCCAGCTCGGCAATTTCGGCCTGCCAGCTGCCGCCGAGTACGATATCGGTACCGCGGCCGGCCATGTTGGTGGCGATGGTTACGGTAGACGGGTAGCCCGCCTGCGCAACGATTTCCGCCTCGCTGGCGTGGAACTTGGCGTTCAGAACGTTATGCTTGATACCGGCTTTGGTCAATTCATTGGAAACCACTTCGGATTTCTCGATGGAGATAGTACCCACCAGTACCGGCTGGCCGTTAGCCGTGCGTTCTTTGATATCTTCAATGATCGCCTGGATTTTTTCCGCTTCGGTCATATAGACCAGATCCGCCATATCCTTACGGATCATCGGACGGTTGGTCGGCACAACGACGGTATCCAGCTTGTAGATGGAGCTGAATTCGAAGGCTTCGGTGTCCGCTGTTCCGGTCATACCGGCCAGTTTCTCATACAGACGGAAGTAGTTCTGGAAGGTGATGGACGCCAGCGTCTGGTTCTCGTTCTGGATCTCCACGCCTTCTTTGGCTTCTACCGCCTGATGCAGACCATCGGACCAGCGACGGCCCTGCATGGTACGACCGGTGTGTTCATCAACGATGATGACTTCGCCATCTTTCACGATGTAGTCAACGTCGCGGGTAAAGAGCACGTGGGCACGCAGCGCGGCGGTCACATGGTGCATCATCATGATATTGCCCGGCGAATAGAGCGACTCGCCCTCTTCCATGATTTCCTCTTGTACCAGCAGCTCTTCCACCAGTACCAGACCACGTTCGGTCAGGGTCACCTGGCGGGCTTTCTCGTCAACAGAGAAGTGGCCTTCGCCCTGGAACGTGTCAGAGTCTTCTTTCTCCTGACGCACCAGATGAGGAATGATCACGTTCACTTTCTTGTACATCTCGGAGCTGTCTTCAGCCGGGCCGGAGATAATCAACGGGGTACGGGCTTCATCGATCAGGATGGAGTCCACCTCATCCACCAGCGCGTAGTGCAGTTTACGCTGAACGCGCTCTTCCGGGCTAAACGTCATATTGTCACGCAGGTAGTCAAAGCCGTATTCGTTGTTGGTGCCGTAGGTGATGTCGGCCGCATAGGCTTCACGTTTAGCAGGAGCCGGGATACCCGACATGTTGATCCCGACGCTCAGGCCGAGGAACTCGAACAGCGGGCGGTTGTTTTCGGCGTCACGCTGCGCCAGATAGTCGTTGACGGTAACCACGTGAACGCCTTTGCCGCTCAGTGCGTTCAGGTATGCCGGAAGCGTTGCCGTCAGGGTTTTACCTTCACCGGTACGCATCTCCGCGATGCAGCGCTCATTAAGCACCATACCGCCGAGCAGCTGAACGTCAAAGTGACGCATCCCAAATATGCGCTTGCTCGCCTCACGAACCACCGCAAAGGCTTCCGGGATCAGGCTTTCTACCGATGCGCCTTTTTCCAGACGAGCACGGAACTCGGTCGTTTTAGCTTTCAGCTCGTGGTCTGAAAGTTTTTCCATTGCCGGTTCCATAGCGTTAATAACGTCAACAGCTTTGCGCATACGGCGCAGGGTACGATCGTTACGACTACCGAAAACTTTAGTTAATAATTTGATTAGCATAATAAAATCTCAAACGCCCCGCGCTGCGGAGCCACAAAAATTAGTTGAAGGAAATGATGTTCAGCTAAGGCGTTGAGGTCCGGCGCGGATGCCCTGCACCTGGCTTAGCCAGGCAGCAACATGGAAGGTGCTGCGGCCGGTAAACGGCGTGGAGGCCAGCTGGCAGGCAATTGCCGGTGGTTTGCTTTCCTGCGTCAGCAGGACGCTCAGGGTATCCAGCAGTGCCAGATGATGCGCCTGAATCGGCAGTGGTTCTTCTGCGACGGCCAGCGATTGTGGCACCATCGCGAAGGAAAGATGACGGATAACCGTACGAATAGCGTGCTGATGCCAGTAGTCGACGCTAAAGTTTGGTCGGCGTTTTGCTTCCAGCAGCGCAAGCTGGGTGAAGTTGACGTTGGCCGCCCACGTATGGTCGCTGGTCGTGGCCTTCGAGGAGACGGCAGGTGTCGTACTGTTACCGTTAAGCGCAGGCAGACCAAAGCCAGCCGCGACCATCCCCAACAAGAGATGCGGCCAGAAGTATCGTCTACCAAACTGTCGCCAGCGCGTCAGTATTCCGCTCACGTCATTGCACCCGGTTCCCTTTACTGGGAAGTTTCGTTTATTACCTGGTTATTCGCACCCGGGATCTTACCATTAAAGCCGCATACAGACAGCAGGAATGACGTCGGGTTACGGAGAAATATCGCTTCAGATTAAGCAGAAGGGCACGAGAGGAGAAAAACCATAAAAAAACGACTGGTGTCCCTGGCCGGAGAGAGTGTTCGCCAGTTAACCAGTCGCTTTTATGCGACGGGATGAATTATGCCATTACCATTGAAGGCGCTTTGAATGCCAACGGCAGTTCAGCTTCGTCTTCGTAGGTGGCATATTCCCACGCTTCTTGTTTCGCCAGTACAGCCTGCAACAGTTTGTTATTCAGCGCGTGACCGGATTTGTATGCGGTGAAAGCGCCGATAATGTTGTGTCCGCACATAAACAGGTCGCCGATAGCGTCGAGCATTTTGTGGCGGACGAACTCGTCCTCAAAACGCAGGCCGTCTTCGTTCAGTACACGATAATCGTCAACAACGATGGCACAATCGAAGCTACCGCCCAAGCAAAGACCGCGGGACTGGAGGTATTCGATATCACGCATAAAACCGAAGGTACGTGCACGGCTGATCTGGCGCATAAACGCGTCAGCCGAGAAGTTCATCGCATAGCGCTGGTTGCCTGCATCAATCGCCGGATGGTTAAAGTCGATGGTAAAGTCCAGCGAAAAACCATTGTACGGTTTGAATTCAGCCCATTTGTCGCCATCTTCAACGCGAACAATCTCTTTGATACGAACGAATTTCTTGGCGACGTTCAGTTCGTCAATACCAGCATCAAGCAGCAGGTAGACGAACGGCGCAGCACTGCCGTCCATAATCGGGATTTCCGGTGCGTCAACTTCAATAATGATGTTGTCGATACCCAGGCCCGCCAGAGCAGCGTTAAGGTGCTCTACCGTTGAAATCCGTACGTCATGCTCGTTAACCAGGCAAGTACAGAGCATGGTATCACGCACAGATTTGGCATCGGCCGGAAAATCTACCGGTGGATTCAAGTCAGTACGACGATAGATGACCCCGGTATTTGCCGACGCAGGGCGCAGCGTCAGTGTGACTTTCTTGCCGGTATGTAGACCGACACCAGTCGCCTGAACGATACGTTTTAATGTCCTTTGTTTGATCATCGTATTATCTCGCCAAATTACTCATCAAACCGAAGTATACTACACATTCGGTACGCTACTTTAGCACAAAGAGCGCAGATTCCCAACTTCCGGCAGATTCTTAATCCGCCTGCTTACGCAGGAATGCCGGAATATCAAGGTAATCGGGTTCTTTGGTGGTCTGCGGCGTCGTGTCGTTCACCACTTTCGCGGCCGGTTTCTGATCCTGCGTCAGCGGGGCCATACCGTGCTGCTGGTAGCGATCGAGCGTCGGCTGCTGTTGCTGTTTGTTGGTCACCAGGGTGATCTCAGGACGCTTGTCCATACCGATACCGGTGGCAACAACGGTTACGCGCAGTTCGTCGTTCATATCCGGGTCAAGTGACGTACCGATAACCACAGTCGCGTTATCAGACGCAAAGGCACGGATGGTGTTGCCGACGGTTTCGAACTCGTCCAGACGTAGGTCAAAGCCCGCGGTAATGTTAACCAGTACGCCACGCGCGCCGGAGAGGTCGATATCTTCCAGCAGCGGGCTGGAAATCGCCATTTCGGCCGCTTCTTCCGCACGGTCTTCACCGCTGGCAATGCCGGAGCCCATCATCGCGTAGCCCATTTCGGACATCACGGTGCGCACGTCAGCAAAGTCAACGTTCATCAGACCCGGACGGGTAATCAGTTCGGCGATACCCTGAACCGCACCTTTCAGTACGTCGTTGGCCGCACCAAACGCGTCCAGCAGGGAGATCCCACGACCCAGCACTTTCAGTAGCTTGTCGTTCGGGATAGTGATCAGGGAATCAACGTGTTTAGACAGTTCAGCGATACCCTGCTCCGCGAAGGCCATACGCTTCTTGCCTTCGAAGTTAAACGGCTTAGTCACCACAGCAACCGTCAGGATACCCAGATCTTTTGCCACTTCGGCGACGACCGGAGCGGCACCCGTGCCGGTGCCTCCGCCCATACCCGCAGCGATAAACACCATGTCGGAGCCTTCCAACGCAGCACGCAGCGCTTCACGGTCTTCCTCTGCCGCATTGCGGCCGACTTCCGGGTTAGCGCCTGCGCCCAGCCCTTTGGTAATGCCGCCACCTATCTGGATCGTCTGGCCTACCGCCGTTTTACGCAGTGCCTGTGCATCAGTATTAACGGCGAAGAACTCGACGCCCTCAATGCGCTCGCGCACCATATGTTCGACGGCATTGCCGCCGCCGCCGCCGACGCCGATGACTTTAATCACCGCGTCGTTGGTTAATTCCATAGGTTCAAACATATTCTCTCTCTCTCCGTCTTTTCGCTTCGTTCTTAAGTCGCCCTTAACCAGCAACCTTAAGGGTTTCACGTATTTGCCTGTCGCCTGAGACTGCTAATCAACTGCGTTCTCTTTAAAAAAATCAAAACTCTTTTCGCAGCCAGCCGTTAAGGCGTTTCAACCATGAGCCGACCGACGCCCGTTTTTCCACTTCTGCTTCACCACTTAAATGGGTCTCTTTCCCGTAGTGCAGCAGACCGACCACCGTTGAATAGTATGGCTCCTGAGCGTAATCCGTCAGGCCGGTAATGTTCAACGGTGCGCCAATTCGTACCTGGGTATGGAATACCCGCTGTGCGCAGGCCGCCAGACCTTCGATCTGTGCGGCACCGCCGGTCAGGACGATCCCCGCCGCCAGGTGATGTTTCACGCCCTGCTGGCGAAGTTGTTCCTGCAACTGCAAAATCTCTTCGTTTACCAGGTTGAGCAGCTCGGTGTAACGCGGTTCAATCACTTCGGCCAGGGTTTGGCGCTGCAGGCTGCGCGGTGGTCGTCCACCGACGCTCGGCACTTCGACGTTTTCGTCTTTACCAACAATTGAGCCCATTGCGCACCCATGACGCACTTTAATCGCTTCGGCATCGCTCGGCGGCGTGCCGAAGGCGTAGGCGATATCGCTGGTTACGACATTCCCCGCATAAGGAATCACTTTCGTGTGGCGCAGCGCACCGCCGGTATAGACGGCGATATCCATTGTACCACCACCGATGTCCACCACGCAGACACCCAGCTCACGCTCATCTTCCGTCAGCACGGAGTAGCTGGCAGCCAGCCCGGCAAATATAAGTTGGTCAACTTTCAGACCACAGCGTTCAACGGCCTTAACGATGTTTTTCGCCATATCGTTATGGCAGGTAATCAGGTGGACTTTGGCCTGCATGCGCACGCCGGACAGCCCGACAGGGTTTTTAATCCCTTCCTGGTAGTCGATAGCGTACTCCTGCGGGATTACATGCAGCACACGGTGTTCATCGCGTACGCGCACGGATTTCGCCGTATGTACCACGTTCTCCACATCTTCCTGGGTCACTTCCTCTTCAGAGATAGGGACCATCCCTATCTCATTCTGGCAGCTGATATGCTTGCCTGAAAGCGCCAGATAGACCGAGGAAATCTGGCAGTCTGCCATTAGTTCGGCCTGGTCGATAGCGCGCTGTACGCACTTCACTACCGACTCAAGATCGTTAACCCCGCCCTTGTCCATTCCCCGTGACGGGCAGCTGCCGACGCCAATAATATTGACCATACCATCGGGCAGAACTTCCCCTACTAAAGCGGCAACCTTCGCGGTACCAATCTCCAGTCCAACTACCAGTTTTCTGTCCGTCGCCTTGATCATTATTGCTCTGCCTGTGCCTGATTCAGTTGCTGATTCACAGCCTCAACCGGGATCGGTGTCCAGCCAACCGCCGCGCCTGAGTCATAACGTAAATCAACGTAGGTTATCCGTTTTCCTTCCGTCTGACCCTGCTGTTGCAGAACCGGGTAAAGTTCTACAAAGCGCGCCAGTCGTTTCATCGTATCACCGCGCCCCAGGTTGAGCTTGATATCGTTATTCAGCGTCAATTGCCAGGATCGCCGCGCAGTCATTGCCGCCTCTTTCAGCGTAAACTTATCCTTCGCCAGTATCTGCCCCATATTACGGAATTCCTGCAAAACTTCGCTTTCGCTCCCTTCCGGACCGTAGAGCATGGGTAGCACCTGCTGGCTCGTTCTTGCGGCGGGTACGCTGAAGGAATTCCCCTGCGCATCCACCATATGCTGATCATTCCACCGCGCAATCGGCACGAATTCAACCAGATGAATCTTCAATTCGTCCGGCCACTGCTTTCTGACGCTTGCCTGCTTGATCCACGACAGGCGTTCAATCTGGCTCTGAATGATGTTGACGTCCTGAGTCATAAAGGTTCCAGGCGCGCCAAGCGCAAGGATCGACTGACGAATATCATCATTACGCGTGTAGTGACGTTCACCGGTCACCACCAGCTTCGACAGCGGCAGTCGCTGAGCGTCGTCCATCCATCCCAGGACCATCCAGACGCTGACAAAAATGGTGCAGAGTACCGTCAGCAAGAACACAATACCGGCAAGACGCGTTCCATTACTACGCCGCGAAGAGGAGGGAAGCTCTTCCTCACGGTTCCGCGTATTCAGCGCAGCCTGCGACATATCAGCCCGCCAGACTCAAAATACGGACGACCAGCTGAGAGAAGCTCAGGCCAGCCTGACGCGCGGCCATCGGCACCAGGCTGTGGTTGGTCATCCCCGGAGAGGTGTTCGCCTCCAGCAGATAAAACTGCCCGTCACCGTCCAGCATCACATCAATTCGCCCCCAACCATGACAGCCGAGCGACTGCCAGGCTTTCCGCACCAGAGACTCTAATTTCGCAAGCAGGCCATTTTCCAGGTCACAGGGGCAGAAATATTTCGTCTCATCAGAGAGATACTTCGCCTCATAATCATAGAAGATCCCCGCAGGCTGAATGCGGATTGCCGGTAAAATTTCTTTGCCCAGCAGCGCAACGGTAAATTCCGGTCCGCATAACCATTTTTCGATTAAAACTTCGTCATCATGCTGAAATGCCAGCGCTAATGCAGCCTGCAAATTGCTATTTTCTGTAACCCGGGACATACCGACGCTGGAGCCTTCGCGGCTGGGCTTGATGATAACCGGTAACCCCAGGTCGGCAATCTGCCGATTAACATCATCAGACAGGCCTGCTTCAAAGGCATCACGGGTCAGCGCCACCCAGGGTGCGACCGGTAAACCAGCCCCCTGCCACAGCAGTTTGCTGCGCAGTTTGTCCATTGAGATGGCCGACGCCATCACGCCGCTGCCGGTATAAGGCAGACCAATCAGGTCCAGCAGTCCTTGCAGCGTGCCGTCTTCGCCACCGCGACCGTGCAGGGCGATAAAGGCTTTATCAAAGCCCATTGCTTTCAGCTGCGTGACGTCAACGTCGCGGGGATCGATGGCCTGTGCATCAACGCCGCCTGCGCGTAGCCCTTCCAGTACCGCCGCACCGGAGTTCAGCGATACTTCACGTTCGGCGGATGTTCCACCCAGCAGGACCGCGACCTTCTCAGCCATGGTGCTTATCCTCCTGCGCCTGCGGCACCAGTTTCACTTCAGCCAGGTGACGGGCGATTTTACCGACGTTACCGGCCCCCTGTACCAGCACTAAATCGTTACCGATTAATACCGGCGCCAGCATTTCCGCCACCTGAGCATGATCGGAGACAAGGATGGGATCAACCTTGCCACGTCCGCGAATCGTACGGCACAGGGAACGGCTATCAGCCCCCGGGATCGCCGCTTCCCCTGCGGAATAGACGTCCAGCATCAGCAGCGCATCAACCTGCGTCAGCACGTTGGCGAAGTCGTCATAGAGATCGCGGGTGCGCGTATAGCGATGCGGCTGAAACAGCATCACCAGATTTTTATCCGGCCAGCCCGCACGCGCAGCTTTAATTGTTGCATCAACCTCTGTCGGGTGGTGACCGTAGTCATCCACCAGCAGCGCGGTACCGGTTTTACCGTTGACCGCTTCCAGCGGGAATTCGCCGAGGAAATCAAAGCGGCGTCCGGTCCCCTGGAAGTTAGCCAGTGCGCGCAGGATCGCTTCGTCATCAATCCCTTCTTCCGTTGCGACCGCAACCGCTGCCGCCGCATTTAGGGCGTTATGGCGCCCTGGCGCATTCAGAGTCACCTGCAGAACAGGCTTATCCTGGCGAATCAGGCGGAAGTGTCCCTGCGGACCGATCTGCTGATAAGCTTCAACCCGCACGTCCGCATCGTCGCTAAAGCCGTAGGTTGTGGTTTGACGCCCGACACGCGGCAGCAGCTCGCGGATCACCGGATCGTCAACGCACATCACCGCACGGCCATAGAACGGCAGGTTGTGCAGGAAATTAATAAACGTCTGTTTTAAGTTCTCAAAGTCGCCCTGGTAGGTATCCATATGGTCGGCTTCGATATTGGTGACAATCGACACCATTGGCTGCAGGTGCAGGAAGGACGCATCGCTCTCATCCGCCTCCGCAATCAGATAGCGGCTGTGGCCAAGACGCGCATGCACGCCCGCCGCCTTCACCAGCCCGCCGTTAACAAAAGTCGGGTCCAGCCCGGCTTCGGCATAAATACTGGACACCATCGCAGTGGTGGTGGTTTTACCGTGTGTCCCGGCAATGGCGATGCCGTGACGAAAACGCATCAGCTCCGCCAGCATTTCCGCGCGGCGGATCACCGGAATACGGGCCTCGTGCGCCGCGACAATTTCCGGATTCTCAGCAGAGATCGCGCTGGATACCACGACCACGCTGGCATCGCGCACGTTTTCCGGGCGATGGTTGAAATAAATGGTGGCACCCAGCGACGCCAGCTGCTGCGTCACCGGGTTCGGAGCCAGATCGGAACCGCTGATCTGATAGCCCTCGTTAGCCAACACTTCGGCAATACCGCCCATGCCAGCACCACCGATGCCAACAAAGTGAATGTGCCGGACGCGACGCATCTCGGGCACAATAGAACGCAGTTTTGCCAGTTCTTCTGTATTCATTTTATAACCTGCGGCTAAACGCCAAAAATAGTGCGGCAGGCCACCAGGCACGCCGCGAGAGTTCATTACGCCCGTGCTGCGGCGTTCACTTCTTTTGCCACCCTGTCGGTCGCATCGGGAATTGACGCCGCACGTGCGCGGACGGCCATATCCAGTAATGTCTGACGATCCCAGCCAGCCAGCGTGTCGGCAACGGCTGCCACCGTAAACTGTGGCTGTTCAAGGATCTTCGCCGCGCCCGCCTGCTCCAGCGGCAGCGCATTCCAGTACTGCTGACGATCCTTATGCAGGAAAGGAACAAACAGCGCCGGTAAACCTGCAGCAGCAACTTCACTTACCGTCAACGCGCCAGAGCGACAAACCACCACGTCAGCCCAGGCATAAGCCCCGGCCATATCGTCAATAAATTCGGTCACTTTATGCTGCGGCTGACCGGCATCGGCGTAGGCCTTCTCTACCGTCTGCTGCCCGCCTTTACCACTCTGATGCCAGATGGTCACCGCATCGCCCAGCTTCGCCGCCACCTGCGGCAGCGTCTGGTTCAGGACGCGGGCCCCCTGAGAGCCGCCAACCACCAGCACACGAATAGCACCATCGCGACCGGTCAGTCTCACCTGTGGCGCCGACAGCGCCAGCACGTCTTGACGCACCGGATTGCCCACCACCTCAGCACCGGGGAATGCGCCCGGAAAGGCCTGGAGAACCGTTTTGGCAATTTTCGACAGCCACTTATTGGTCAGACCGGCAATGCCATTTTGTTCATGCAGTACCACCGGGATACCCAGCGACCACGCAGCCAGCCCGCCCGGACCGGAGACATAGCCGCCCATTCCCATCACTACATCCGGCTTAAAGCGGCGCATGATCGCCCGCGCCTGACGCCAGGCATTAAAGATTCGCAACGGCGCCATCAGCTGCGCCTGCACCCCTTTTCCACGCAGGCCGGAGATGCGAATAAAGTCGATCTCAATACCGTGGCGAGGTACTAAATCGGCCTCCATGCGGTCTGCGGTACCCAGCCAGCGAACTTCCCAGCCCTGGGCCATCAAATGGTGCGCGACCGCCAGCCCCGGAAACACATGTCCGCCGGTACCGCCCGCCATCACCATTAATCGCTTCGCCTGACCGCTCATCGTGAACCTCTTACAAACGCCTGGGCTTTTTCCAGACGCGTCTCATAATCAACACGCAACAGCAGCATAATGGCCGTCGACATAATCAATAAACTGGAGCCACCATAGCTGATTAATGGCAGCGTCAGACCTTTCGTCGGCAGCATACCCGCCGCCGCACCAACGTTGACCAGCGCCTGGAAGCTGAACCAGATCCCGATCGAACAGGCCAGAAAACCGGCGAAACGCTGATTGATTTCCAGCGCCTTACGGCCAATCGACATGGCGCGAAAAGCGACGAAGAATACCATTAAAAGCGCCAGTACCACACCGATATAACCAAGCTCCTCGGCGATGATGGCGAAGATAAAGTCGGTATGCGCTTCCGGCAGATATTCCAGCTTTTGTACTGAATTCCCGAGCCCCTGCCCCCAGAGTTCACCGCGGCCAAATGCCATCAGCGATTGGGTCAGCTGATAACCGCTGCCGAAGGGGTCATCCCACGGGTTCCAGAAGGAGGTCACGCGGCGGATACGATAGGGTTCTGCCAGGATCAGCAGCACAACCGCAGAGATACCCATTCCGATAATGGCGATAAACTGCCAGAGCTTGGCTCCGGCCAGGAACAGCAGCGCCAGGGTGGTAACAAACAGTACCACCACTGTACCGAGGTCAGGCTGAGCCAGCAGAAGGATCGCCAGCACAAAGATCACGCCCATCGGTTTTAGGAATCCACGCAGGTTATTACGTACCTCATCACCTTTACGCACCAGATAGTTGGCGATGTAGCAGAACAGGGACAGCTTGGTGAATTCCGCCGGCTGAACACGCAGCGGGCCAATCGCAATCCAGCGCGATGCCCCGTTAACCGAACTGCCGACCACCAGCACGATCAGCAGCATAATGATCGACAGGATTAACATCGTGGTGCTGTAACGCTGCCAGAACTCCATTGGCAGACGCAGGGTGATCATCGCCAGACAGAACGCCAGGAAAATGTAGATGCCGTCGCGTCGGGCAAACAGGAACGGATCGTTGGCCAGACGCTGTCCGACCGGCATTGACGCGGAGGTGACCATAATAAACCCGAGTGCAGCCAGGCCAAACGTCAGCCACAGCAGCGTACGGTCATACATGATCAGGCTGTCGGAATCTTTATCCCGCGAGCCCATTACCCAGCCCTTCAGCGACGCAAATATCCAGCCCAGAAGACCTGAGCCTGGAACACGCGACGGTAAAAGGCGAGGCAGAGATAAGCGCATCAACCCAACTCCTTCGCCAGGCGGGTGAAGTGATCGCCCCGCTGTTCAAAATTCTTAAACTGATCGAGACTGGCGCAGGCTGGCGACAGCAGCACCATATCTCCCGGCTGCAGGCGCGGCGCAAGCAGTCGCATTGCCTGTTCCATCGTTTCCGTATGCTCGGCTACCTCCGGGCGTAGCGCGGCAAGCTCTTCCCCGTCGCGGCCAAAGCAGTACAGGCGAACACGATCGCCGTTCAGGTAGCGTTTCAGCGACGAGAAGTCCGCCGATTTGCCGTCACCGCCCAGCAGCAGGTGCAACGTGCCATCAACCTGCAGTCCATTCAGTGCGGCCTCGGTGCTGCCAACGTTGGTAGCTTTCGAATCGTTAATCCAGCGCACGCCGTTATGTTCCAGAGCCAGCTGGAAGCGGTGCGCCAAACCGCCAAAGGTGGTCAGCGCTTTCAGACTGCTCGCGCGCGGCAGACCGGCAGCATCGGCCAGCGCCAGTGCGGCCAGGGCATTGGTGTAGTTATGCTGTCCGGAGAGTTTCATCTCTTTAACGTTCAGCACCTTCTCCCCTTTCACCCGCAGCCAGGTTTCGCCCTGCTGGCGATTAAGGTGATAATCACCGACGTCCACGCCGAAGCTGATGCAGCGCTCATCGGCACCGCGCACCGGCATCGTCAGCGCGTCATCCGCATTAACCACGCAGACATCCGCGTTTTCATAGATCCGCAGTTTAGCGGCACGATACTGCTGCAAACCAAACGGATAGCGATCCGTATGATCTTCTGTCACGTTGAGGATCGTCGCGGCAACCGCCTGCAGGCTGGAGGTGGTTTCCAGTTGGAAGCTCGAAAGTTCAAGGACGTACAGCTCACGGGAGACATCGAGCAGCATCAGCGCAGGAAGGCCAATATTGCCACCTACCCCGACGTTAACCCCGGCCGCAGAGGCCATCTCATCGAGCAGCTTCGTCACGGTACTTTTGCCGTTAGAACCGGTGATGGCGACGATCGGTGCCTGCGCCTCGCGGCAGAAGAGTTCGATATCACCCACAATTTCCACACCGGCATCGGCCGCTGCGCTCAGCGACGGATGCGCAAGCGCAATACCAGGGCTGGCAACGATCAGATCCGCCACCAGAAGCCAGTCATCATTCAGGCTGCCGAGATAGCGTTCAACCGCCTCCGGCAGCTTGTCCAGTCCCGGTGGCGCTGCGCGGGTATCCATTACGCGCGGCGTTACGCCACGTGCCAGGAAGAAATCCACGCATGAGAGCCCGGTCAGACCCAGACCAATAATGACAACCTTCTTACCCTGGTAATCTGCCATGATTAACGTACCTTCAGCGTTGCCAGGCCAATCAGGACCAGCATCAGCGAAATAATCCAGAAGCGCACGATCACACGCGGCTCCGGCCAGCCTTTCAGTTCATAGTGGTGATGAATCGGCGCCATGCGGAAGATACGCTGACCGCGCAGCTTAAAGGAACCCACCTGCAGGATCACCGACAGGGTTTCCACCACAAACACGCCGCCCATGATGACCAGCAGGAATTCCTGACGCAGCAGCACGGCAATAATGCCCAACGCGCCGCCCAGCGCCAGCGAGCCAACGTCGCCCATAAAGACCTGCGCCGGATAGGTGTTAAACCACAGGAAGCCAAGCCCGGCTCCGACAATCGCCGTACAGACAATCACCAGTTCACCCGCGTGTCGCAGGTAGGGAATATGCAAATAGCCGGCAAAGTTCATGTTGCCGCTCGCCCAGGCCACCAGCGCAAAACCTGCCGCCACAAAAACGGTCGGCATAATCGCCAGGCCATCGAGACCATCGGTCAGGTTAACCGCGTTACCGGTGCCGACGACCACAAAGTAGGCCAGTAGAATATAGAACATGCCCAGCTGCGGCATAACGTCTTTAAAGAACGGCACAACGAGCTGGGTCGCCGGGGTATCTTTACCCGCCAGATAGAGGGCAAAGGCCACGCCCAGCGCAATCACCGACATCCAGAAATATTTCCAGCGGGCGATCAGGCCTTTGGTGTCTTTACGCACCACTTTACGGTAGTCGTCGACGAACCCAATGATGCCGTAGCCAATTAGCACGACCAATACGCACCAGACATAAGGGTTAGACGGGTAAGCCCACAGCAGTACGGACACCACGATCGCGGTGAGGATCATGATCCCGCCCATTGTCGGCGTCCCGCGCTTGCTGAAATGGGATTCAGGCCCGTCAGTACGGACAATCTGGCCGAAAGAGAGTTTCTGCAGGTGGGCGATCATACGCGGCCCCATCCACAGTGAGATAAACAGCGCGGTCAGCAGGCTGACGATGGCGCGAAACGTCAGATAGGAAAAGACGTTAAAGCCAGAATAATATTTGACCAGATGTTCGGCCAGCCACACTAACATGTTCCATTCTCCTGTAATGCATGTACCACCTCTTCCATGGCAGCACTGCGTGAACCTTTCACCAGAATGGTGATGAGCTGTTGTTCGTCAATAAGCGTCTTCAGGCGCTTAACCAGAGAGTCTTTGTCGGCAAAATGTTCGCCAACATCACTGGCATCGCTAATAAAATGACTTAATTTTCCGACGCTAAGCACTTTGTCGATACCCACAGCCTTCGCCGCTTCGCCGACCTGGGTATGGCAGGCATTACTTTCATCGCCCAGTTCAGCCATATCCCCCACCACCATGACCCGGTAACCCGACATCTCGGAGAGCACCTGTGCCGCCGCGGTCATCGAGCCAACGTTCGCATTATAGGAGTCATCCAGCAGCAATTGATTGGTTGCAAGCAGGATGGGGAATAAACGGCCCGGCACCGCCTGGAGATTCGCCAGTCCGGCCTTCACCGCGCTCAGCGGCGCGCCAACGGCCATCGCCAGCGCCGTTGCAGCCAGCGCATTGGCGATATTGTGGCGGCCCGGCAGCGGCAGCAGAACGTCGACGTTTCCGGTCGGCGTCTGCAGCGTGAATTCGGTCCCGTGGCTGGTCACATGAATGTTAGTCGCAGTGAAATCGCTATTGGCCGCGTTAGGCGAGAAGCGCCAGATTTTACGCTCACCAATGGTGCTCTGCCAGTTCAGCCAGTCGTTATTATCGGCGTTCATAATGGCGACGCCGTTCAGCGGCAAGCAGCCGAAGATTTCACCCTTGGCTTTCGCCACGCCGGCAAGCGATCCAAAACCTTCCAGATGCGCAGCGGCCAGATTATTGACCAACGCCGCCTCCGGACGCGTCAGGCCGACGGTCCAGGCAATTTCGCCCTGATGGTTAGCGCCCAGCTCAATCACCGCATACTGATGTTCACGGGTCAGACGCAGCAGCGTCATCGACACGCCGATATCGTTGTTCAGATTTCCTGCCGTGTAGAGGGTGTTGCCACACTCGCCCAGAATGGCGGCGGTCATCTCTTTAACCGAGGTTTTACCGGAGGAGCCGGTGAGCGCAACTACGCGCGCGGGTACCTGCTGACGCACCCAGGCCGCGAGTTCGCCAAAGGCCAGACGGGTATCTTTCACCACCAGCTGCGGCAAATCGCAATCCAGTCGACGGCTGACCAGCAGCGCACCAGCGCCGCCCTCTTTCGCCTGCCCGACAAAATCGTGGGCGTTGAAACGTTCGCCTTTCAGTGCGACAAACAGACAGCCAGGCGTAAGCTTGCGGGTATCGGTGGTTACCGCATCAATGTCCAGGTCGACGCCGAAAAGCGCCCCCTGCAACGTCGTGGCAAGCTGGCTAAGGGAAACGCGGATCATGCGGTACCTCCCAGCAGGCGCGCCACGGTTACGCGGTCGGAGTAATCGAGATGACGGGTGCCAACGATTTGATAATCTTCATGGCCTTTCCCGGCGAGCAGGATCACGTCGCTGGCCTGCGCCTGCATAATGGTGTTGGTGACGGCTTCCGCGCGGCCTTCCACGACTTTTGCCCGTCCGGCATCGAGCATACCGGCCAGGATATCATTGATAATGGCCCCGGGTTCTTCGGTACGCGGGTTATCGTCGGTGACGACCGCCACATCGGCAAACTCTTCGGCAATCGCGCCCATCAACGGACGTTTGCCTTTATCTCGGTCGCCACCGCAGCCAAAGACACACCACAGCTTGCCTGTACAGTGCAGACGTGCGGCCTGTAACGCTTTTTCCAGCGCGTCCGGCGTATGGGCGTAATCCACCACCACCGTCGGTTTTCCAGGGGCGCTGAACACTTCCATACGACCGCAGACCGGCTGCAGTTTTGCCGCCGTTTTCAGCAGGTCAGCCAGCGGATAGCCCAGCACCAGCAGCGTAGCCAGCGCCAGCAGCAGGTTGCTGACGTTAAACGCTCCCATCAGGCGACTTTCAATCTCGCCTTCGCCCCAGGAGGAGTCGAAGCGGATGGTCGCCCCGCTGTCGTGATAATTGACCGCCGTGGCTTTCAGCCAGCGGCCGTGACAGTCAGGATTAATATGATCTCCCATCGATACGGCAACCGCGTCCGGCAATTTTGCCAGCCAGCGGCGTCCCACTTCGTCGTCGGCGTTAACGATCGCCTGCCCACTGTGGTGGGTGGAATAGAGCAGCCATTTCGCCGCTTCGTACTGCGCCATATCGCCGTGATAATCGAGATGATCGCGGCTGAGATTGGTAAAGACAGAGGCGACAAATTTCAGCGCCGCAACGCGGTGCTGTACCAGACCGTGAGAGGAGACCTCCATCGCCGCCAGCGTCGCGCCGCTATCGGCGAGACCGCAAAGCACCTGCTGAACATCAACGGCAGAGCCGGTGGTGTTCTCCGTTGGCACGACCTTATTCAGCAGCCCGTTGCCCACGGTACCCATCACCGCACCGGTTTCGCCAAGCCACTCACCCCACTGCGCCAGCAGCTGCGTGGTGGTGGTTTTGCCATTGGTTCCCGTCACGCCAACCAGCTTCAGTCGTTCAGAAGGCTCACCGTAGAAGCGACCCGCCAGCGCGGACAAACGTTCATTTAACTGCCTAAGGTAGATAACCGGCACACCGTGCATTTCACGGATTTCGCCGTCCTGTGCCTCATCTTTGGCCTCTGCAATAATGGCAGCCACACCTTGCGCTATCGCCTGCGGGATATATCGACGCCCGTCCGCCTGATGACCCAGCACGGCCACGAAAAGGTCGCCCGACGCAGCCGTTCGGCTGTCGAGTACCATCTCTCGCAGTGCTCGCTCCGGTGCGCCTGGCACCCACGGAGCAAGAAGGTCGCGCAAATTACGATCTGCCACCTGATCCCTCGCCTTTATTAATTACGAATTCGTTTTTCTCGCCCGTTGCCAGTGCATCCGGCTCAATGTTCATGGTGCGCAGTACGCCGCCCATGATGGCACCGAATACCGGCGCAGAAACGGCGCCGCCGTAGTATTTACCCGCCTGCGGATCGTTGATAACCACCACCAACGCAAAACGAGGCTGGCTGGCGGGAGCAACGCCTGCGGTGTAGGCAATGTATTTGTTAATATATTTACCGTCGGGTCCGACTTTCTTCGCGGTACCGGTTTTAATCGCGATGCGATAGCCTTTAATGGCCGCAGCCACACCGCCCCCTCCCGGCAGCGCCACGCTCTCCATCATATGAACAACGCTGCGAACCAGCGGTTCCGGGAATACGCGCTCACCGGGAACCGGTGGGTCAACTTTGGTGATCGACAGCGGACGATAGACGCCGTAGCTGCCAATAGTTGCGTAGACTCGCGCTAACTGTAACGGTGTTACCATTAGCCCGTAGCCGAAAGAGAAGGTGGCCCTCTCTATGTCAGACCACCGTTGTTTTTGAGGATATAAGCCACTGCGTTCTCCGACCAACCCCAAATTGGTCGTTTTTCCCAGTCCGAAACGTGAGTAAGTATCTACTAACGCTGAGGACGGCATCGCTAACGCCAGCTTAGAAACACCGACGTTACTCGACTTCTGTAGTACCCCGGTCAGGGTTAATTCGCTGTAGCGCGCAACGTCTTTGATTTCATGGCCATTAACGCGGTACGGAATGGTATTCAGCACGGAGTTTTCCCGCACGACGCCGCGCTGCAGCGCGGTCATCACCACCATCGGTTTGACGGTGGAACCGGGCTCAAAAACGTCGGTAATGGCGCGGTTACGCATGGCATCCTGCGCCGTCCCGGCAAAATTATTCGGGTTGTAGGAAGGGCTATTAGCCATCGCCAGCACTTCCCCGGTATTCACATCCACCAGCACGGCGGTACCGGATTCCGCCTTGTTAAAGGCCACGGCGTTGCTCAATTCGCGGTATACCAGCGCTTGCAGACGTTCGTCGATGCTCAGCGCCAGGTTGTGTGCGGCCTGACTGTCGGTCGAGGATATATCCTCAATCACGCGGCCATAGCGGTCTTTACGTACAATGCGTTCACCAGGCTGGCCGGTCAGCCACTTATCAAAGCTTTTCTCAACGCCTTCGATACCCTGACTGTCGACGTTGGTAAAGCCAATGAGGTGAGCGGTCACTTCGCCGGAAGGATAATAGCGGCGTGACTCTTCACGTAGATGAATTCCCGGCAGCTTCAGCTTTTTGATGTAGTCAGCCATATCCGGGTTAACCTGGCGCACCAGATAGATAAAACGCCCGGCCGGATTAGCGTTAACGCGGGTTGCCAGCTGATCGAGAGGAATTTTCAGCGCGTCGGCCAGCGCTTTCCAGCGGTTATCAAGGCTGATACCGCCCGCATCATGCAGCTCTTTCGGATCGGCCCAGATGGCCTTAACCGGCACGCTCACCGCCAGCGGACGGCCAGAACGATCGGTAATCATCCCGCGAGACGTTGCCACCTCCTGCACGCGCAGGGAACGCATATCGCCCTGACGTACCAGCATATCCGGGTTGATAATTTGCAGCCAGGCGACACGCCCCAGCAGCAGCCCCAGCGCCAGCAAAATGCAGCCGCAAAGCAACGCAAAACGCCAGCCTATAAAGCTAGCCTGTTCTTCCTGGCGTTTTGATTTAAGCGTTTTAGCCGCTGCTCTCATGCCCCGTAAAATTCCTTATTTCTGTACCACAATATTTTCCTGCGACGGATCTACGTGCTGCATCTGCAGCTTTTCCGTCGCAATGCGTTCAACCCGGCTGTGATCGCCGAGCGCATTTTCTTCAAGGATCAGGTTGCGCCATTCAATATCCAGCGCGTCACGCTCCAGCACCATCTGTTCACGCTGGGCGATCAGCAACCGGGTATGGTGCGCGGTGGTCACCACGGTGACTGCCGTACAAATAATGCAAATAAACAGACAGAGTGGCAGCTTGCCGAACCGCAAAAGATCGCCGCCGATCACGCCAGGCAAGGCATGGCGCTCGTTGCTTCCTAACGATCCCGTTACTTTGCCGAGGGCTTCTGTCACTCTGCCGATCATGCGTTCGTCCTCTCTGCAATACGCAGAACCGAACTACGGGCGCGTGGGTTTTCCGCCACTTCTTCTTCGCCCGGCAAGTGTTTGCCTAATGCACGCAAATAGCGACCGCCCAACTTTTTGAGCTGTTCCTCGGTCATAGGCAAACCAGCAGGCACCTGCGGACCACGGCTTTGCTCACGCATAAAGCGCTTCACAATGCGGTCTTCCAGCGAGTGGAAACTGACAATCGAAAGACGCCCTTCCGGGGCCAGCACCGCGATAGAACTTTTTAGCGCCTGCTCGATCTCTTCCAGCTCACTGTTGACCCAAATACGCACAGCCTGGAAGGTACGGGTCGCAGGATGTTTGAATTTATCCTTCACCGGCGTCGCCGCAGCGACCACTTCCGCCAGTTCTTTCGTGCGGGTCATCGGATCGAGACGGTTACGCTCGACGATGGCGCGCGCGATACGTTTGCCGAAGCGCTCTTCACCGAAGGTTTTTATCACCCAGGCGATATCGGCTTCTTCAGCCGTTTGCAGCCACTCGGCGGCAGACTGGCCGCGCGTCGGGTCCATACGCATATCCAGCGGGCCGTCGCGCATAAACGAGAAACCGCGCTCAGCGTCATCTAACTGCGGTGAAGAAACGCCAAGATCGAGGAGGATCCCATCAATTTGGCCAATAAGATCGCGCTCGCGAGCATAGTCCGCCAGCGCAGAGAAAGGTCCATGAATAATCGAGAAGCGCGGGTCATCAATCGCCTCAGCCACGGCAATAGCCTGCGGATCGCGATCGATAGCCAGCAGTCGGCCCTGGGGACCCAGCTGTGAAAGAATCAGGCGTGAGTGTCCGCCGCGCCCAAAGGTGCCATCAATATAGATGCCGTCAGGACGAATATTCAGGCCGTTAACGGCCTCATCCAGCAGCACCGTTGTATGTTTAAAATTTTCCATCATTTTACAGAGACAAATCCTGCAACCGCTCCGACAGTATCTCAGTAGCGGATTGCTCAGCGTCGATATCTTCCTTGACCCGTTGATACCAGGTCGTTTCGTCCCACAGCTCAAATTTATTGAACTGCCCGACCAGCATCACTTCTTTGGTCAGTCCGGCATGCTGCCGTAAAACCGGCGCAATCAACAAACGACCAGCGTTGTCCATCTGACATTCGCTGGCATGTCCTAACAGCAGACGCTGTACGCGGCGCTCGGCAGGGTTAATGCTCGACAGTCGCGACAGCTTTTGCTCGATAATTTCCCACTCGGGCAGCGGGTAAAGCAGCAGGCAGGCGTGATGAAGATCAATGGTACAGACCATTTGACCTGACGCGCGCTCAAGCAGCCTGTCCCGGTAACGGACTGGAACGGCTAACCGTCCTTTGCTGTCGAGATTAACTAACGTCGCACCACGAAACATGCCAGTGATACCTCTTTTCGCCACTTTACCCCACAAATTCCCACTTAAGAAGTTTACGGAGCGAAGGAAAAGCTTGTCAAGCCAGTAGGGAGGCTAACTGGAGTAAAAAGGCTGGGTTTACGACGGAAAGTCGCTGCGATTAAATTCTGCCCAACGAGCGAGGCAAATTAACGCTATGAATATTTGTAAAAAAAAAACGAATATGCACCAGACCGTTAAACGGCATCTCAATATTATCCGGGGAAATATAAAGTGTCAGTTTGCGACGCGAACGGCATTTTAAGCCATTCTGACATTCGATAACAGTGCCTTTGCAACATAACTTCGCCGTACAGGCAACAGGAGCAAACCACCAGCAAGGCGTAAATCGCCCGCCGCGGATTAATTCGGCAGCGGCACCTGCATCTGTAACAAAAAAATTCAATTAATACGCATGTTTACGCAAAAATAATCCGCCACGGACTTTATTAAAAAAATTGCGCTGATGATTTGAGTAACCGGACGAATTTAAGGACTTATCTGAAATAAGGGTAAGATTTTAAATTTAGCTTAATAAAATAAGAAAGGCGGCCTTACGCCGCCTCTTTTGCCATCAGATGCGGCTCAGAATACCGCGACGATAGAGATTACGTCGGATACGGCTCAGGCCAGGTTTCGGTTTACGAGGCTCGTCGAGACTTGCCAGCACGATTTCCAACACACGTTCCGCTACGTCGCGATGACGCTGGGCCACGGCCAGCACCGGACACTGCAGAAAATCAAGCAGTTCATTGTCGCCAAAGGTGGCAATCGCCAGCTCTGACGGCAGCCTGCCCTCACGGCGAAGGGTGACATCCATTACGCCCTGTAGCAAAGCAAAGGAGGTCGTGAACAGCGCCTGCGGCATCGGGTGTGTCTCGAGCCATTTTTCAAACAGCTGAGCCGAGGCTTCCCGCTCATAGCTGTTAGCATAGAGATAATGGACTTCGCGGGGATCGTCTTTCCAGCCCGTACGGAAACCCTGTTCACGCAGGAAGCTTACCGATAGCTCAGGCAGCGCGCCCAGATAGAGCACCGTGTCGCCCGGGAACGTACGCAGTTCTGCCGCCAGCATCTCAGCGTCATCCTGATCGGCACCGACCACGCTGGTGAAATGTTCGCGATCCAGTGCACGATCCAACGCGACAATGGGGAAAGAGTCGTTCGCCCAGCGCTGATAGAAAGGGTGCTCCGGCGGTAGCGCAGTGGAGACAATAATGGCGTCAACCTGGCGTTGAAGCAGATGCTCAATGCAGCGCATTTCGTTATCAGGCTGATCTTCCGAGCAGGCGATCAGCAGCTGATAACCGCGCTGGCGAGCCTGACGCTCAAGGTAGTTCGCGATCCGCGTATAGCTGGTGTTTTCCAGATCAGGAATCACCAGCCCGATAGAACGCGTGCGTCCTGCACGTAACCCGGCCGCCACCGCATTCGGGTGGTAGTTATGTTCACGCACCACGGCCATGACTTTTTCGACCGTCTTATCGCTGACACGGTACTGTTTTGCCTTACCGTTAATCACGTAACTGGCGGTGGTTCGTGACACGCCGGCGAGCCGAGCGATTTCATCCAGTTTCACAATTGCCCCTTAAAAAATAGACACACCATAACCTTTATAAGGATATAGGTTAAAATCCTTAACATCTAAGCGCAGAATAATCACCCGGGCAACCGCTTTTATTCCCACTTAGCAGGGTTTTAGCAAAAAAAGCCCGACCAGGTACCGTCGGGCTCTCAAAACCGTACTGTTAAGGCGTTAGCGCATGATTTTATCGCCGCGCGACAGTCCGACGACACCGGAGCGTGCAACCTCGACAATACGCGCGACTTCGCGCAACGAGGCGAGGAAAGCATCCAGTTTGTCGCTGGTCCCTGCCAGCTGCACGGTATAGATCGACGGCGTGACATCAATAATCTGACCGCGAAAGATCTCGGTGTTGCGCTTAACCTCTTCGCGCCCGTAGCCGCTGGCCTGCACTTTCACCAGCATAATCTCACGCTCGACGTGCGATCCTTGCCCCAGTTCGCTAACGCGCAAAACGTCCACCAGCTTGTGCAGCTGCTTTTCAATTTGCTCCAACACCTTCGCGTCACCCACCGTCTGGATGGTCATCCTTGAGAGGGTTGGGTCGTCGGTCGGTGCAACGGTCAGGCTTTCAATATTGTAACCGCGCTGGGCGAAAAGGCCGATAACGCGCGACAAAGCCCCCGATTCATTTTCCAGTAATACTGACAATATCCGGCGCTTCATCAGGTTCTCTCCGTTTTACTCAGCCACATTTCATCCATTCCGCCGCCGCGAATCTGCATCGGATACACATGCTCGCTGCCATCGACGACCACATCGACAAACACCAGCCGGTTATTACGCACCTGCTCCAGTGCCTCACTGAGCTTCTGCTCAAGCTCCGATGGCTCGCTAATACGAATACCCACGTGACCGTAAGCCTCAGCCAGGCGTACAAAATCAGGCAACGATTGCATATAGGACTGGGAATGGCGGCCTGAGTAGATCATGTCCTGCCACTGTTTCACCATCCCGAGATAACCGTTATTAAGATTAAGCACCAGTACCGGCAGCTCATACTGGAGCGCCGTCGACAGCTCCTGAATATTCATCTGGATACTGCCGTCACCGGTCACACACACCACCGTCTCTTGCGGAAGCGCCATTTTCACGCCCAGCGCCGCCGGCAGTCCGAAGCCCATGGTGCCGAGACCGCCGGAGTTGATCCAGCGTCGCGGTTTATCAAAGGGGTAGTAAAGCGCGGTAAACATCTGGTGCTGACCGACGTCGGAAGTCACATAGGCTTCCCCCTTTGTTAAGCGCCAAAGGGTTTCAATAACTGCCTGAGGCTTAATGCTGGCACTGGAGGTGTCATAGCTCAGACATTGACGGGCGCGCCACTGTTCAATTTGTTGCCACCAGTCACGAATATCATCCAGCAGCTGGGCCGTATCTTCCTGCACCAGCAGTTCCAGCATCTGTTCCAGCACTAACCTGGCGTCACCCACAATAGGGACATCAGCGGAAACGGTTTTGGAAATCGATGTCGGGTCAATGTCGATGTGCAACACGGTCGCGTTCGGACAGTATTTTGCGAGATTGTTGGTCGTGCGGTCGTCAAAACGGACCCCAACGGCGAATATCACGTCGGAGTGATGCATGACCATATTGGCTTCATATGTCCCATGCATCCCAAGCATACCAAGTGCCTGACGGTGGGTCGCCGGAAACGTCCCCAGCCCCATTAACGAAGAGACGACCGGCAGATTCAGTTTTTCGGCCAGTGTTTGCAGCTGAGGCTCGCACGACGCATTCACCGCCCCACCACCGACATAAACCACCGGATGTCTGGCAGATATCAGGGTTTGTAGCGCCCGCTTAATCTGGCCTTTATGGCCGGTCGTGGTCGGATTATAGGAGCGCATACTGACGCTCTCAGGCCACAGATAGGGCAGCTTCTTCGCCGGGTTCAGAATATCTTTCGGTAAATCCACCACCACCGGACCGGGACGACCGCTTGCCGCCAGCCAGAAGGCTTTCTTCAGCACGCCAGGAATATCTTCCGTCTGTTTCACCAGAAAGCTGTGCTTCACAACCGGCCGCGATATTCCGACCATGTCGCACTCCTGAAATGCATCATAGCCAATCAACGATGTGGCGACCTGCCCGGAGAGGACAACGAGCGGAATCGAATCCATATAAGCCGTTGCTATACCGGTAATCGCATTGGTTGCGCCAGGGCCAGACGTGACCAGAACCACCCCCACTTCGCCCGTTGCACGGGCAAGGCCATCAGCCATATGCACCGCAGCCTGTTCGTGGCGGACCAGCACATGATCGATACCGCCAACCGTATGCAGCGCGTCGTAGATATCGAGGACGGCGCCCCCAGGATAGCCGAAAACTTGTTTAACGCCCTGATCAATAAGCGATCGGACAACCATCTCGGCTCCAGACAACATCTCCATGATTTGCCTCCAGGCTTCTGTTTTTTGACTGACAGCGGAACTCATTTTCACACTGTCGCACTGCGCGGAGCCATCGGCTCCGTTAGCCTGAACACAAACGTAAGAGCAGCAGGCTTAACCAGCCCGGTCACCGGAAAACATTTGTGCAACCTGCTGACATGCAGAACAGGGATCAGGTCATCTAACATAACCGCTGAGGATAAAGCATGGCAATTCGCAAACCTGCGCATCCATGGATAGAAAAAGAGGAAACAACGACAAAGCACAACAATTATGGTACAAAGTTCCGGCAATAAGAAAAGCCAATGATTAATCATCGAATTCAGCCGTTCAGACCGTGAAATCGTCTATTTTGATCCTTGTTGCCCGGCAAAAAAAACCGTAACAAAACAAAATACCAGTCTACACGTCTCATTCAGTATAAACCTGACACATTCTTGTTATTCTCTGCCTCAGCGTTGACAAACCGACACCAGCAGCTTCTCCATCCACTGGTGCCCTTTATCTCTGCCTGCAGCATCATGCCATGAGAGATAACAGGTTCGATTACTCAGCGGTAGTGGCAACGGCAAAATAGCGAGCTGCATTTTTTCCGCGAACTCGGCTGCCATCCAGCGGGGGGCAATGGCGACCAGCTGCGTTTGCGACACGATATTCAGTACGCTGGTTAATGCCATTCCCTGATAGGAAATACAGCTTTGCTTTTCGGGCGAGTCATACCAGGGCTGACTGAAGGAGGCATAGCGATCGAGCACAACTACCGCATGGCCTTCGCGCCAAATATCACTTTCCGTTAATAACGCATTCTGTCTGGGATGTTTTTGGCTAACAACCAATACAATGTCATCCTGGAACAATGGCATACAGGAGAAATCCTGACGATGGAAATTTTCATAGCCAATAACAAATTCCACCTCCTGATAACGCAACTGATGTTCAATATTTTGATTAAGCGCAGACTTAAAAACCAGATGCACATTCGGCGCGATCTCATTCACTTTATTGTAAATAGTCGAAGTTAAATAACTATCTATTGGACTGCAGACGCAAAGCTGAAATATACGTTCGCTGCTAAGCGGTTCGAAGCCCGCACCAGGCAATTCATTTTGTACCAGCTGTAGCGCCTGACGAACAGGGCCAAACAGCTGATACGCTCGTACCGTAGGCTGTATCCCCCGACCGTAGCGCACAAAGAGTTCATCATTGAACATTACCTTCAATCGTGCAACAGCATTGCTTACCGCTGGTTGTGACATTCCCAGCACCTGTGCCGCACGTGTAATATGCTGCTCCTGCATCACTACATCAAAAACGGTGAGTAGATTTAAATCAACGAGACGCAACTGTGATTTATCATCTTCAGGTGTGCTGGTACCTTCCATTTTCTGGTTAAACATTTCAGACTCCTTGTCATGCTTCCTCTCAGATAGGAATATTAGGATAGCGTTCAGCTATATTATTTACCATGCGTATACTGTCAGCAAAAGAGAATATTTACTTTTTAACAACAAATACCCTCCCAAAAAAACAAAACAAACTCACACCGCCAATAACACTTAGCAAAAAAACATTAATTAAGAATAAGAAAAACACATTTAAGAAAATATAACATCGCCGTAACCATGCTGAAAGATGCCATTTCTAACGACATCACTCTTAAAAAAAATTAAATGCCATGAATTAAGATATTACCCAACTGCTCCCCCTACCCTTCGGTGTCTCACTGCCTACTTTTTATTTTATCTGGGCAGTGAAGTTGCCTGCAGAAGAATGAACTAATCCATTGTGTGGATACCCGTACGTCAGGAACCCATTCTCTGCATAATAAAGTTGACATCGATCGGCATATCCAGTACCACTAAAAGCATAACGAATTTACTGAGGCAGGACGAATGATTCGCACAACTCGTTTCACCGGGCTACTACTAAACACATCTCAAGTGCGCGGTAGGCCGGTGGGCGACGTTCAGCGTTAACTCATCTTCCGGTTCAACACTAAACCCGCGCCATTGCGCGGGTTTTTTATGCTCGTAGCAAGGTGCCCAGGACAGACAAAGGACCCAGACCATGAGCCAGCAAGTCATTATTTTCGATACGACCTTACGCGACGGTGAACAGGCGCTGCAGGCAAGCCTGAGTGTGAAAGAAAAACTGCAGATTGCACTGGCCCTTGAGCGTATGGGCGTTAACGTGATGGAAGTGGGTTTCCCGGTTTCTTCACCGGGTGATTTTGAGTCTGTCCAGACCATCGCTCGCCAGGTCAAAAATAGCCGCGTCTGCGCTCTGGCCCGCTGCGTAGAGAAAGATATCGATGTTGCCGCAGAGTCCCTGAAGGTAGCCGAAGCATTCCGTATTCATACCTTTATCGCGACCTCACCGATGCATATCGCCACCAAGCTGCGTAGCACCCTGGATGAGGTGATCGAGCGCGCGGTCTATATGGTGAAACGCGCCCGTAACTATACGGACGACGTAGAATTCTCCTGTGAGGATGCAGGCCGCACCCCGATTGCCGACCTGGCACGCGTCGTTGAAGCCGCCATCAATGGCGGTGCACGCACGATCAATATTCCGGATACCGTCGGCTATACCCTGCCGTTTGAATTCTCAAATATCATTACCGGCCTGTATGAACGCGTGCCGAATATCGACAAAGCGATTATCTCTGTTCACACCCATGACGACTTAGGCATGGCGGTAGGAAATGCACTGTCAGCGGTTCATGCCGGTGCACGTCAGGTTGAAGGCACGATGAACGGTATCGGCGAGCGTGCCGGTAACTGCGCCCTGGAAGAAGTGATTATGGCGATCAAACTGCGCCAGGACATGCTGAATGCCCACACCCGCATCAATCACCATGAGATCTGGCGTACCAGCCAGCAGGTCAGCCAGATTTGCAACATGCCGATCCCAGCTAACAAAGCCGTCGTTGGCACCGGTGCCTTCGCACACTCCTCCGGTATCCATCAGGACGGCGTGCTGAAAAACCGTGAAAACTACGAAATCATGACCCCGGAATCCATCGGCCTGAACCAGATTCAGCTGAACCTGACCTCCCGCTCCGGTCGCGCCGCAGTGAAACACCGTATGGAAGAGATGGGCTATCAGGAATCCGATTACAACATGGATAACTTGTACGACGCCTTCCTGAAGCTGGCGGATAAAAAGGGTCAGGTCTTTGACTACGATCTGGAAGCGCTGGCCTTTATTAATAAACAACAGGAAGAGCCAGAGCACTTCCGTCTGGATTACTTCAGCGTACAGTCCGGTTCCAGCGATATCGCCACCGCCTCGGTTAAACTGGCCTGTGGCGATGAGGTGCAAGCTGAAGCGGCTAACGGCAACGGTCCGGTTGATGCCGTCTACCAGGCGATTAACCGCGTTACCGGTTATAACATCGAGCTGGTGAAATACGGTTTAACCGCCAAGGGCCATGGTAAAGATGCGCTGGGCCAGGTGGATATCGTCGCCAGCTATAACGACCGCCATTTCCATGGCGTCGGTCTGGCAACGGATATCGTCGAATCGTCAGCGAAAGCAATGGTCCACGTGCTGAACAACATCTGGCGCGCCGGTGAAGTCGAAAAAGAATTGCAACGCAAAACTCAGAATAAAGAGAACAACAAGGAAACCGTGTGATGTCGAAGAATTACCATATTGCCGTGTTACCGGGTGACGGAATTGGTCCGGAAGTAATGGCACAGGCCCTGAAAGTACTGGAAGCCGTTCGCAACCGTTTTGGAATGCGTATTACCACCAGCCATTACGATGTCGGCGGTATTGCTATCGATCGTCACGGTAACCCACTGCCACCGGCAACGGTTGAAGGCTGTGAGCAGGCTGATGCCATCCTGTTTGGCTCCGTAGGCGGCCCGAAATGGGAAAACCTGCCACCGGCACAGCAGCCGGAGCGCGGTGCCCTGCTGCCGTTGCGTAAACACTTTAAGCTGTTCAGCAACCTGCGTCCGGCGAAGCTGTACCAGGGACTGGAAGAGTTTTGCCCGCTACGCGCCGATATCGCCGCCCAGGGGTTCGATATTCTCTGCGTTCGCGAACTGACCGGCGGTATCTACTTCGGCCAGCCGAAAGGTCGTGAGGGCAGCGGCCAGCACGAGAAAGCCTTTGACACCGAGGTGTATCACCGTTTTGAAATCGAGCGTATCGCCCGCATCGCTTTTGAGTCCGCGCGTAAACGCCGTCATAAAGTGACCTCCATCGACAAAGCGAACGTACTGCAAACTTCCCTGCTGTGGCGCGAGATCGTCAATGAAATCGCCGGTGAATACCCGGACGTTGCGATGTCGCATATGTATATCGACAACGCCACCATGCAGCTGATTAAAGATCCGTCCCAGTTCGACGTGCTGCTCTGCTCCAACCTGTTTGGTGACATTCTGTCTGATGAATGCGCCATGATCACCGGCTCAATGGGGATGCTGCCCTCCGCCAGCCTCAACGAGCAGGGATTCGGCCTGTATGAACCTGCGGGTGGCTCCGCCCCGGATATCGCGGGTAAAAATATCGCTAACCCGATCGCCCAGATCCTCTCTCTGGCACTACTGTTGCGCTACAGCCTACAGGCTGACGAAGCGGCTGGCGCGATTGAAAGCGCCATTAACCGTGCGCTGGAAGAAGGCGTGCGTACCGGTGACCTGGCTCGCGGCGGCGCGGCAGTCGGTACCGATGAGATGGGCGATATTATTGCCCGCTATGTCGCCGAAGGGGTGTAATCATGGCTAAGAGTTTGTACGAAAAGTTGTTTGATGCGCATATCGTTCACGAAGCGCCAAACGAAACCCCGCTGCTCTATATCGACAGGCATCTGGTGCATGAAGTGACGTCGCCGCAAGCTTTTGACGGCTTGCGCGCCCACAAACGTCCGGTACGTCAGCCACAAAAAACGTTTGCGACGATGGACCATAACGTCTCCACGCAGACCAAAGATATCAACGCCTCCGGCGAGATGGCGCGTATTCAGATGCAGGAGCTGATTAAGAACTGTAACGAGTTCGGCGTCGAGCTGTACGATCTAAACCACCCTTATCAGGGCATCGTCCACGTAATGGGACCGGAACAGGGTATTACCCTGCCAGGCATGACCATTGTTTGCGGCGACTCCCATACAGCAACCCACGGTGCGTTTGGCGCGCTGGCCTTCGGTATCGGGACCTCGGAAGTCGAGCACGTGCTGGCGACCCAGACCCTGAAGCAGGGCCGTGCCAAGACGATGAAAATTGAAGTCAACGGCACAGCCGCACCGGGCATCACCGCCAAAGATATCGTGCTGGCGATTATCGGCAAAACAGGTAGCGCAGGCGGTACCGGTCACGTGGTGGAGTTCTGCGGTGACGCAATCCGCGCCCTGAGTATGGAAGGTCGTATGACCCTGTGCAATATGGCAATTGAAATGGGCGCAAAAGCGGGTCTGGTTGCACCGGACGACACCACATTTAACTACGTTAAGGGCCGTCTGCACGCGCCGAAGGACAAAGACTTCGACGAGGCTGTTGCATACTGGAAAACCCTGCAAACCGACGCAGATGCCACCTTTGATACGGTTGTTACTTTGCAGGCAGAAGAGATTTCTCCGCAGGTGACCTGGGGTACCAACCCGGGCCAGGTGATTTCCGTTAATGACGCCATCCCCGATCCAGCCTCCTTCGCCGATCCGGTTGAGCGCGCCAGTGCGGAAAAAGCACTGGCTTATATGGGTCTGAAGCCGGGCATTCCGCTGACCGATGTGGCAATTGATAAAGTCTTTATCGGTTCCTGCACTAACTCCCGCATTGAAGATCTGCGCGCGGCGGCAGAAATTGCCAAAGGCCGCAAAGTGGCTCCGGGCATACAGGCGCTGGTCGTGCCGGGTTCAGGCCCGGTAAAAGCCCAGGCAGAAGCCGAAGGTCTGGATAAGATCTTTATTGAGGCCGGTTTTGAATGGCGCTTACCGGGCTGCTCAATGTGCCTGGCGATGAATAACGACCGCCTGAATCCGGGTGAACGTTGTGCCTCCACCAGTAACCGTAACTTTGAAGGCCGTCAGGGCCGCGGTGGCCGCACGCATCTGGTCAGCCCGGCAATGGCTGCCGCTGCGGCGGTCACCGGCCACTTCGCCGATATTCGTAGCATGAAATAAGGAAACCATCATGGCAGAGAAATTTACCCAACATACCGGGCTGGTGGTGCCGCTGGATGCCGCGAACGTCGACACCGACGCCATTATTCCTAAACAGTTTTTGCAGAAAGTCACCCGCACCGGTTTTGGCGCGCATCTGTTCAACGACTGGCGTTTTCTCGACGATAAAGGCCAGCAGCCTAACCCGGAGTTCGTCCTTAACTTCCCGCAGTACAAAGATGCCTCGATCCTTCTGGCACGGGAAAACTTTGGCTGTGGCTCATCCCGCGAGCACGCCCCCTGGGCGTTAACAGACTATGGCTTTAAAGTTGTTATCGCCCCGAGCTTCGCTGATATCTTCTACGGCAACAGCTTTAACAACCAGCTGCTGCCAGTGACGCTGAGCGACGCAGAGGTGGATGAACTCTTTACGCTGGTGCAGGCGAATCCGGGGATGACGTTTGAAGTGGATCTGGAAGCGCAGGTAGTGAAAGCGGGTGAGAAAACGTACGCGTTTAACCTTGATGCCTTCCGTCGTCACTGCATGATCAACGGCCTGGACAGCATTGGCCTGACCCTGCAGCACGAAGAGGCGATTTCCGCCTACGAGAACAAGCAGCCCGCGTTTATGGGCTAACCTTCTCTTTCAGGCCCGTTCACCGGGCCTGATGCTTTCCTTACGCATCCTTCACTTTGCAGGTCATCAGTAGCGTGACCAGCGAAATGCCAGCAATCGCCCAATACACGTAAAAGTGGCCGAAGCTTTGCGCCAGCGCCCCCTGAATCACACCCGCCAGAATTACCCCAGTCGAAATGCTGCTGGTAAACAGGGTCGTGGCTGCGCCGGCTCTGCCCGGCATCAGATCCTGAAACCACAGCATCCCAATCCCGGCAATGATACCGATAAAGATCGCATTAAACAGCTGCAGTAGCAGTAGCGCAGTCCGATCGTGGAAGAAGATCAGCCCCGTATAGAACACCACGCCCGCCGCGACCGCTGAGACCATCATCCGCCGCTTACCGAATCGTTTGAGGTAGTAACCGGCAAGGATCATTGCCGGAAATCCAGCCCGGCAGCCGTTCCCATCAGAATGCCCGCTAGCTTGTCCGGTAGCCCCAGGTCGTTGCTGATCCACAGGGGCATATCGATGATGTACATGGTATTGCAGGTCCACATCAGCATCGAGACGATAAACAGCATCCGCACGTTGAGATCTTTCCAGCCGCTGGTCGGAAGCGTATCGCTCTCCATTGGCTGGGCGACTCGCGGCATCGACGGCAGCGTCAGATAGTGGCGGTTAAAGGCAAACAGCAGCGCGTTACCGACGGCCATCAGGCAGCAGAACATAATTAACTTGCGGCGATCGCCCTGAGCGTCGGAGGGTTTTGCCAGCCACAGGCTAATCAAAATCACGGCGATGGCGTTGATGGTATAAAACAACCCGATCCAGAAATGCTCAACGCCCACTTCACGGCTTAAAAACAGGCTCAGCGTCGGTGCCTGTAACGCACCGGCGATGCCGATCATAAAAGCTACCAGCATAAAAGAGGCATAGACGCCGTTCAGGCGGCGCCCCATTGTTGCTAACCACAGCATAAGAGATCCCTTGCAGAGAAAGGTAAAAAACGTCGGCATGGCAAATCGGCACAGGAGGCAGGCAGCTCCAGGAAAAAAGATATTGGATTTTATTTTACGTGACACGCCACGTAAAATAAATGGACACGACTTCAGTCAGGCATCATCAGGAATGCTGGCAGTCCGATAAGACGCCGCAGTAGCGGAGGATGACCATGTCGCTGATGCCGCAGGCGAGTCTACAGACTGACACTCTCAGCCGTATTTTTCGCGAAATTTATCCCAGCCTTCATCAACGTTGAAGAAGCGTTTTGCTGGGCGAAAAATATATCTGCGCGAAATCCCTCCTTCTTCAGGGTTAAATATTAACTAAACAAGTGACATTAAATAGAAGAGAGTAATTTGTTATCAGACTGATAATTTGTATTTCCTGCCGACTTCCATTTTCTTTACGGACTGGTCCATTTCTTTATGAAATACAGTCAGTTTTGTGAAAAGCTGACTGTCAGACTGATAGATCTTAACGATTGATTGTTTTCAATTTAATGGACTTTAGTTGTTGAAATACATCCATTTGTCGTCATTGACGATCAATTGATTTTATGGATAATTGCTCTCAGTCAGATGTAATGCCTGCAAGCATATTTATAAGGCCAGCGATGTATTAGTGTCCGATAAGTGCGGTGAGCCCCCTGACATTTACATATTTTTAGCGTGCCTTAGGTATTTCAGTGAAAAAAACACTCAACTTACTGACTATACTGAGTCGGGTTTGTTTCGTAACGATGTTACCCAGAGGACAAGAATGATAGAATCATCAGAAAATTTCTTCAATAACCAGAAAATAAATGTTTCCGTTCAGGATTTCCTGGAACGTGAAGTAAAACAACTTACCTGTTTTAAATATGCTTACACAATTATAAATAAAAAAGATCCATCTGAATTGTTTTGCATATCCTCGTATCCTGAAGGGTGGGCCAGGATATACCTGAATAATACATATCAGCTCGTTGATCCTGTTGTTATCTTTGCCATGAACAGTTTTGTTCCCTTTCAGTGGGATGAAAACCTACTGATACCTTCAAGGATGAAACTGAAAGAAGTTTTTGTGATCGCCCAAAAATACAATGTCATTAACGGTTTTACTTTTGTACTTCATGATGCCAGTAATAACCTGGCAACACTTTCTCTTTTAATCGATAAGGATAATGCTGACAATATCGACAACGAAATTAGAAATAAAGAGGCGCAACTTCAGATGCTGCTGATAAAGACTCACAGTAAAATAATGTCTCTGTACAGAGATATGAACATCGACGCTGCGCAGAAAAAAGGCGAGCCAGATGATATTTTTACTCATCGTGAAAAAGCAGTCCTCTACTGGAGCTGTATGAGCAAAACTTATCCGGAGATTGCTTTAATCCAAAACATACAGGTCGATACGGTAAAATATCATATGAGAAATATCGTCAACAAACTGGGCGTTTGTAATGCAAAACAGGCCGTACGGGTCGCACACGAGCTACGGCTCATCAGCCTGATTGCTCCGGAATAGTTAACCAGACAAACGAAACTCAAGAGGCCATCTTTCAAGTCCGCTACCCACAAAGCGGTTATTTTTATTTACTGTTTCGATAAGTATCTGCTGGTTCTCTTCATCAACGGGAAGCTGCAATAGGTGAATGGCTTTTCCTTCCACAGTCCCTTCGGAGATAACAGACAAACGCCAGCCTGAACGGGACATAATCTTTAACATTGTCCCGTTCACGATAGTCATTATCCCTTCATAACGTCTGGACCTGGTAAAATTAAGTGCAGCCAGAAAAAGCATTGCACTGAGAGGAAAAAGGTGGCAACCAGTAGATCTGGCTCTCTCTTTGTCAACAAAAAATCGGCTGGATTCGTAAAACTTCCCTTCAGGTAAATAAATATTTGAAAAATTATGATAAAAGGTTCCCGTAATCATATTAGGGCGCCTGATATCTATCAGCCTGAGACTACAGATCAGTTCGCTTTTATACACGCCGTAAATATAAGTAACATTTGAATTGTCGTATTCATCAAACTCCTGACCACCTGTACATTTTACAGACCAGTTCAGCCTGTCTTTAAATACTTTTCGACGCAGAGTATACAAGTCATCAGAATTATTTTTTCTGCAATCATCATATGAAATATCGAAGAATTCCATTCAGTTAGCCCTCCCAGGCATTCATCCTGAATACAAGTATAAGTTACTCCTTCAGGTATGTAATCGAAGAATTAATCAATTATTGATGCTACTGAACTGAAGTTTATTTGGAGGCCTGTAAACAAAAAAGCCAGCAAAAAAGTTTTTGCTGGCGGGTGCTTGTACACCAATACTCAGTAACACATGCGAATTCGGCAAGTCAACGGTCAGAAGTCGGTGAAGTGACGTTCCACTGCATCAGATCTTCCAGCATCTTCAGCCGCTGTTGCGCGCCGAGGCAGGTTAGCCAGCCCGTGCGCTCTGTTGCAGTAAAGTAGTGAAGGTAGAACTGACGTGCGGATGACTTCTTCATAATCCATCTCCTCGCTTCATCGAAATCCATTATTGGCTTAATATGAGGAGAAATAAATTGCTGAGTATTTTCCGGGAGTTCCCCTTTTATGTCTTCAGCCCGCCTGCAACAACAGTTTATCCACCTGTGGCAGTGCTGCGATGGTCGGTCGCAGGACACCACTCTTAACGAGCTGGCGGAGCTGCTCAGCTGCTCCCGTCGCCATATGCGTACCCTGCTGAATACCATGCAGGAACGCGGCTGGCTACGCTGGGAGGCGGAAGCAGGACGCGGTAAGCGCTCGCGACTCACCTTTCTGTACACGGGCCTTGCGCTACAGCAACAGCGGACGGAAGACCTGCTGGAGCAGGATAAGATTGAGCAACTGGTACAGCTGGTCGGCGATAAAGCCACGGTTCGCCAGATGCTGGTGTCACATCTCGGGCGCAGCTTTCGCCAGGGGCGCCATATTCTGCGCGTGCTCTACTACCGGCCGATGAAAAACCTGCTGCCCGGCAGCGCCCTGCGACGTTCGGAAACCCACATTGCCCGGCAGATCTTCAGCGCCCTGACGCGAATAAATGAGGAAAACGGGGAACTGGAAGCGGATATCGCCCACCACTGGCAGCAGCTTTCCCCTCAGCACTGGCGTTTTTACCTGCGTCCCGGCATCAATTTCCATCACGGAAGGGAGCTGGAGATCGAGGATATCATCAGCTCCCTGCAGCGAATCAGCACCCTGCCGCTCTACTCGCACATCGCAAAGATTGTCTCCCCTACGGCCTGGACGCTGGATATCCATCTCAACCAGCCTGACAACTGGCTACCCTGGCTAATGGGCAATACGCCTGCGATGATCCTGCCGCATGAATGGCCGACCATGAACAACTTCTTCAGTCAGCCGATCGGTACCGGTCCCTATGCGGTGGTGCGTAATAACCAGAATCAGCTCAAAATCCACGCCTTTGACGACTACTTTGGCTACCGGGCGCTGATCGACGAAGTTAACGTCTGGGTCCTGCCGGAAGCGGGTGAGGAACTTAGCTGCGGGCTGATGCTCGAAGGCCCGGAAAAAAGCAGCGAAAAAGCAGTGGAAAGTCGACTGGAAGAGGGCTGCTACTACCTGCTGTTTGACGCCCGCTCGCCACGCGGTGCCAACGCCCAGGTGCGCGCCTGGCTAAGCCAGATCCTGGCCCCGGCCAATTTGCTCTATCATGCGGATGAGCAGTACCGTGAATACTGGTTCCCGGCCTACGGTCTGCTGCCGCGCTGGCATCACGCCCACGCGGGAAAAGGCGACAAGCCCGCCGGGCTGGAGTCTATCACCCTCACCTACTACCGCGAACACGTTGAGCATCGCGCGATTGCCAGGCTGATCGCGGAGCTGCTGGCGAAACATCAGGTCCGCCTGGAAATTAACGAGGTGGATTACGATGAGTGGCACGGCGGCGAGGCCGTCAGTGACATCTGGCTTAACAGCGCCAACTTTACGCTGCCGCTCGATTTCTCGCTTTTCTCGCATCTGTATGAAGTCCCGCTGATCCAGAACTGTATCCCCATTGACTGGCAACAGGATGCGGCAAGCTGGCGGGCGGGTGAGCTGAACCTTGCCGCCTGGTGCCAGCAGCGGCTGGCCGAGCGGGCCATGATGCCGCTGATCCACCACTGGCTGCTGATTCAGGGCCAGCGCAGCATGCGCGGGCTACGAATGAATACCCTCGGCTGGTTCGACTTTAAGTCCGCCTGGTTTGCACCGCCGGAACCGTAACAGGTCTGACAACGCGTGAACGCGCTGTTAACACTTTCGTAATAGTGACGAACTCATTACAATGACGTCGTACTCAACGGGGTGCTGTGCCTTGCGCACGTGCTGAGAAAATACCCGTCGAACCTGATCCGGATAACGCCGGCGAAGGGATTTGAGGCTGCGACTCAAAATCCTTTGCCACCCTTTTTTGAGGTGCAAAGTGTTAAAAAAATTACTTCCTCTGCTGGCGCTGCTTGCCGCGCCCGCCTTCGCTAAACCGGTACTGACCGTCTACACCTACGACTCCTTCGCCGCCGACTGGGGCCCCGGACCTGCGGTAAAAAAAGCCTTTGAAGCCGACTGCGCTTGCGAGCTGAAGCTGGTGGCGCTGGAAGACGGCGTTTCTCTGCTTAACCGTCTGCGAATGGAAGGCAAAAACAGCAAGGCCGATGTAGTACTGGGTCTCGATAACAACCTGCTGGAAGCCGCAACGCAGACCAGACTCTTCGCCCCGAGCGGTATCCCCACCGATGCGGTGAAGATACCGGGTGGCTGGAGCAACGAGACGTTTGTTCCCTTTGACTATGGCTGGTTTGCCTTTGTCTACGATAAAACCAAACTGCCAAACCCGCCGAAAAGCCTGAAAGAGCTGGTCGAAAGCGACGAAAAATGGCGGGTGATTTATCAGGACCCGCGTACCAGTACGCCGGGTCTGGGCCTGCTGCTGTGGATGCAGAAAGTCTACGGTGATAAAGCCCCCGAAGCCTGGCAAAAGCTGGCGGCAAAAACCGTAACCGTTACCAAAGGCTGGAGCGAAGCTTACGGTCTGTTCCTTAAAGGTGAAGGCGATCTGGTGCTGAGCTATACCACCTCTCCGGCCTACCACGTGATCGAAGAGAAAAAAGACCAGTACGCTGCGGCAAACTTTAGCGAAGGACACTATCTGCAGGTGGAAGTCGCGGCACGCACCGCCGCCAGCAAACAGCCTGAGCTGGCGGAAAAATTTCTGCGTTTTATGCTGACACCGGCCTTCCAGAATACAATCCCGACCGGCAACTGGATGTACCCGGTAACCGATATCGCCCTGCCTGACGGTTTTGAACAGCAGGCGAAGCCTGCCACTACCCTTGAATTTACCTCTAAGCAGGTCGCGGATCGACGCCAGACCTGGATTAACGTGTGGCTTCGCGCAATCAGCCGTTAATTCCCGGCTGGCTGCTGCCGGGGCTAACCGCCGCCACGCTGATGGTGGTGGTTGCCCTGGCCGCATTCCTCGCACTCTGGCTTAGCGCCCCCTCGGTAGAGTGGCTAACGGTCTGGCAGGATAGCTACCTGTGGCACGTGGTGCGCTTCTCCTTCTGGCAGGCATTTTTATCGGCTCTGCTCTCGGTCACGCCCGCGATTCTGCTGGCCCGCTCCCTCTATCGCCGCCGTTTTCCCGGCCGACAGCTTCTGCTGCGACTCTGTGCGATGACCCTGATCCTCCCGGTACTGGTGGCGGTATTTGGCCTGCTTAGCGTCTACGGACGCCAGGGCTGGCTGGCCACCCTTTGCCAGGCCATTGGCGTCGAGTGGCATTTCTCGCCTTATGGCCTGCAGGGCATTCTGCTGGCCCACGTATTCTTTAATTTACCGATGGCGACCCGCCTGCTGCTGCAGGTGCTGGAGCAGATCCCCGGCGAGCAGCGCCAACTGGCGGCCCAGTTGGGAATGCGCGGCTGGGCCTTTTTTCGCTTTATCGAATGGCCCTGGCTGAGCCGTCATATTGCCCCGGTGGCGGCGCTGATATTTATACTCTGCTTTGCCAGCTTCGCCACCGTGCTGTCGCTGGGCGGCGGCCCACAGGCGACCACCATTGAGCTGGCGATCTACCAGGCACTCAGTTACGACTACGATCCCGCTCGCGCGGCGATGCTGGCGCTGATCCAGATGGGCTGCTGTCTTGGCCTGGTGCTGCTGAGTCAGCGGCTCAGCAAGGCCCTTGCCGTGGGCAGTACGCAACTGACCGGCTGGCGCGATCCTGACGATCGCCGCCTTAGCCAGATCGGCGACACGCTGTTGATTGCCCTGGCACTCCTGTTGTTGCTGCCGCCTCTGCTGGCAGTTATCGTTGACGGTCTGAACCCGACATTAATGCAGGTGCTGGCCCGTCCGGCCCTGTGGCAGGCGCTGAGCACGTCTCTGCGTATCGCCGTGGCTGCGGGTCTGCTCTGCGTGATCCTGACCGTGATGCTACTGTGGAGCAGCCGGGAACTGCGCGCGCGTCAGCGAGTCACGGCCAGCCAGGCCCTTGAGCTCAGCGGCATGTTAATTCTCGCGATGCCGGGCATCGTTCTGGCCACCGGCTTCTTTTTGCTGCTGAACAGCACCGTCGGTCTACCGGAAAGCGCCGACGGCATTGTGATCTTCACCAACGCCCTGATGGCGATCCCTTATGCTCTTAAGGTGCTGGAAAACCCGATGCGCGACCTGACGGCCCGTTACAGCACGCTCTGTCAGTCGCTGGATATCTCCGGCTTCAGCCGCCTGCGCCTTATCGAGCTGCGGGCGCTGAAACGCCCACTTGCCCAGGCCCTGGCCTTTGCCTGCGTACTCTCCATCGGCGATTTCGGGGTGGTGGCACTGTTTGGCAACGAAGACTTTCGTACGCTACCGTTTTATCTCTATCAGCAGATGGGCTCCTATCGCACACAGGACGGCGCGGTTACCGCCCTGATGCTGCTGGTCCTCTGTTTGCTGCTGTTTACCCTGATTGAAAAACTTCCGGGACACCATGCTAAAACTGATTGATGTCACCTGGCTTTACCGCCACTTGCCGATGCGTTTTACCCTTGAGGTTGCTCGCGGGGAACAGGTGGCGGTGCTCGGCCCGAGCGGTGCCGGGAAGAGTACCCTACTGAATCTGATTGCCGGTTTTCTGCCGCCGGCCAGCGGCAGCATCCTGATTGACGGCCAGCCGCACACCACGACACCGCCCGCACGCCGTCCGGTATCGATGCTGTTTCAGGAAAATAACCTCTTCAGCCACCTGACGGTGCGGGAGAATATCGGTCTGGGGATGGATCCTGGGCTGAAATTGACGTCGGCTCAGCGGCAAAAACTGCAGGCCATTGCGCAGCAAATGGGGCTGGAGACGCTCCTCGATCGCCAGCCTGGAGAACTGTCGGGCGGACAGCGTCAGCGTGCGGCACTGGCGCGCTGCCTGGTGCGCGAACAGCCGGTCCTGCTACTGGACGAACCTTTTTCGGCGCTCGATCCGGCGCTGCGGCAGGAGATGCTGAACCTGGTAGGTAACGTCTGCCGCCAGCAGCAGCTTACCCTGCTAATGGTGTCGCACAGCGTCGAGGATGCATCACGCATCGCCCCGCGCTCGCTGGTGATCGCCGACGGACGTATTGCCTGGGATGGAGAAACGGAAGCGTTGCTGAGCGGCGCGCCGCAGGCCGCCGCCCTGCTGGGAATACCCCGTCAGTGAACGCGGATCACCGCTGCGAGAATATCGAGATACACCGGCATTAGCGGGTGGCGAACCGCCGTCACAACGGCCATTACCGCCACACCGAGCATTAGCGGAGCCAACCACAGCAGACGGCTACGGGTCAGCAGACGGCTTAAGCGATCGGAATTCATCTTGCCACTGCGCCACAGACGCCAGACCAGCCACACACCCAGCCAGAGCAGCGCCGCCGCCGTCAGCAGCAGCCATTTAAAATTCGCGCTCCGGGCATCGGCAGGAATATCGGTGGTGGCACCGGCAAGAATACCGGGCAGGAAGTAGACCGGTGGCCAGAGCAGGCAGCCGATGATATTCGGCAGAACAAATTTTCTTACCGGCAGATCGAGCATCCCGGCTACCATCGGCACCAGCGGCCGCGTCGGTCCGACAAAGCGGCCAATCAGAATGGTCAGCATACTGTGCTGATGCAGCGCGTGTTCGGTCTTATCCAGCAGCGCTTTGTTCTTTTTCAGGAATGACCAGCGGTGCAGCGGCTGCTTAAAGCGCCAGCCGAGCCAGAATGAAATCCAGTCGCCCAGCAGACAGCCAACGATCCCCGCCAGCCACGCCTGCCAGAAATTGACATCACCGCTGCCGATCAACGCGCCAAGTCCTGCCATCATAACCGTTCCCGGCAGGATAAGGCCGACCAGCGCCAGCGACTCCAGGAAGGTCACCAGCAGGATCGCAATCAGTGAATACACCACAGACTGGGTAATAAAATGGTCCAGCAACGCTTCCATAAAGTATCCGGTAAAATAACGAATCTGTGATTCTGCTGAGCAGGTCTCCGATCGTCAAGTCATCAATTGTTTTAGCCTGTGTCCCGCCAGCCTGCGCGTAACTCCCTGCTTTTTAGTGTAACTGTGATGACAAAAAACGGATGACATTCTATAGCGCTAGCGGAGTTCACACCCGGCACGGAACTCGCTGGGGCTGGCCCCGGTGCATTTTTTAAAGACGCGTGAGAAGTAGAGCTGATCCTCAAACCCGACGTTGCGCCCGACGCTCGCGATCGGCATTCGCGTTGTACTCAGCAGCAGCTTGGCCTGGCTGATACGCTGATCCTCACGCCAGCTCAGCACGCTGACGCCGAGCTGCTGGCGAAACAGATGCGACAGCCGGGACGGCGACAGGCAGACGTGCTGGGCAACGCTTGCAATATCGAAGCGAATATCCGCCAGATGATCGCTGATGTACTGGCAGGCATCACGCACCCGATTATCCAGCGGCGGATGCAGGGATTCATTGATCGCATCCACGCGCCTTAGCAGCAGTTGCTCCAGCAGGTTAATCGCCAGCAGCTCGGCGTAACGCCCTTCCCGCTGCCCGGCATCGATAATCTGGGTGAAGAGTTCGGCAAAGTACGCCTGCTGCGCCTCGTCCGGGCGGTAAAAGCCGGTCTGAGCGAAAATCGTCGGCCAGTTCAGCCACTCCTGCCAGTAGGCGCGGGGCCGGAAGTAGACCCACTGGTGATACCACGCGCTGGCATCAATATGACGTCCGTAGTGATGCACCTCGCCGGGTGGAAACAGCAGGATATCACCGGGGCGACAGACAAACTGCTTGTTATGATTATTGATAACGCCTTCACCGCGCACGGTCATATTGAGGATGTAACCTTTCATACCCAGTGGTCGGTCGATAAAAAAATCGAGGTAGCTTTCGGCATCAATCGGCGTCAGACCGGCGACCAGATGTGCATTAAACGAATAGCCCGGCAGCAGAGGATCATTTTGCGTTTCGGCCATAAAAAGGGCGCTCCCAGAAGGTTTAAAGGAAACCAATTGTCCATATCACACATCGCGTTACCCTCTCTCTATGATGCCGGACTTCCGGCCTGCGGACACCATCGCCAACCCCGCAAGAGAAAAGAATTTTGTGCTAATGGCCCACCAAAGTCCGTACAAAAGGCTCAACAAAAGTGTCTATAAAGAGGACAGAAATGTCCACATTGAATATTTGCACGGCATCACACTTTGCGATGCCACAGCATTATTATCCATAAGATTAGCGGTTCCTGCCTGACCATTTTTACGCCCACTCTCTAGTGTTACTCCATGTCCGATTCTTCATGTATGGAGCAGCAAATGGCGATAGCAATAGGCCTCGATTTTGGCAGTGATTCGGTCCGTGCGCTGGCGGTGGACTGTACCAGCGGCGAAGAGATCGCCACCAGCGTAGAGTGGTACCCGCGCTGGCAGAAAGGGCGATACTGCGATGCGGCGCATAACCAGTTCCGCCACCACCCACGCGACTATATCGAATCCATGGAGGCCGCCCTGAAAACGGTGCTGGCATCGCTTAGCGAGGCACAGCGCCAGAAGGTTCGCGGTATTGGCGTCGACAGCACCGGCTCCACGCCTGCACCGATCGATGCCCAGGGCCAGGTGCTGGCCCTGCGTCCTGAATTTGCCGACAACCCTAACGCCATGTTTGTGCTGTGGAAAGATCACACGTCGGTTGAAGAAGCAGAGGCCATTACCCGCCTGTGCCATGCGCCAGGCAATGTTGACTACTCCCGCTATATCGGCGGCATTTACTCCAGCGAGTGGTTCTGGGCCAAAATTCTGCACGTCACCCGCCAGGACAGTGCCGTCGCCCAGGCGGCAGCCTCCTGGATTGAGCTGTGCGACTGGGTCCCGGCTCTGCTTTCCGGCACCACCCGACCGCAGGATATCCGCCGCGGCCGCTGTAGCGCCGGGCATAAATCCCTGTGGCATGAGAGCTGGGGTGGTCTGCCACCGGCCAGCTTCTTCGACGCCCTGGATCCGATTGTCAACCAGAGCCTGAGCTGGCCGCTGTTTACCGACACCTGGACCGCCGACCTCCCCGTCGGCAACCTGAGTCCCGAATGGGCCACCCGGCTGGGTTTGCCGGAAACGGTGGTGATTTCCGGCGGCGCCTTCGACTGCCATATGGGTGCGGTCGGCGCAGGTGCACAGCCCAACACGCTGGTCAAAGTGATCGGCACCTCCACTTGCGACATTCTGATTGCCGATAAGCCCGACGTTGGTGACCGGGCAATTAAAGGCATCTGCGGCCAGGTTGACGGCAGCGTAGTGCCGGACTTTATCGGCCTGGAGGCCGGTCAGTCCGCCTTCGGCGATATCTATGCCTGGTTTGGCCGCATTCTCGGCTGGCCGCTAGAACAGCTGGCAGAGCAGCACCCGGAGCTGCGCGAGCAGATCCGCGCCAGCCAGAAACAGCTCCTGCCCGCGCTGACGGATGCCTGGGCGAAGAATCCCTCCCTCGATCATCTCCCGGTGGTGCTGGACTGGTTTAACGGCCGCCGCACGCCCAACGCCAACCAGCGTCTGAAAGGGGTGATTACCGATCTTAACCTGGCGACCGACGCGCCAGCGCTGTTTGGTGGCCTGATCGCCGCCACGGCCTTTGGTGCCCGCGCCATTATGGAGTGCTTCACCGGCCAGGGGATCGCCGTCAACAACGTGATGGCGCTGGGCGGTATCGCCCGCAAAAACCCGGTGATTATGCAGACCTGCTGCGACGTGCTTAACCGACCGCTGCAGATTATCGCCTCCGATCAGTGCTGCGCCCTGGGCGCAGCCATCTTTGCCGCCGTCGCCGCCGGTGTTCACACGGATATCCCCGTCGCGCAGGAAAAAATGGCCAGCCGGGTGGAAAGCACGCTTCAGCCACGCCGTGAACAGGCCCGGCGCTTCGAACAGCTTTATCAGCGCTACCGCCAGTGGGCTGAAAGCGCGGAGAACCACTACCTCCCTGGCAGCACGCCCGCGCATGTCGCGTCGGCCAGCCGGACCACTTTGACCCATTAAGGACAACGAAATGACAATTTTTACGAATCATGAAGTGTGGTTTGTCATTGGCAGCCAGCATCTGTATGGACCGGAAGCGCTGCAGCAGGTTACCCGACATGCGGAACAGGTCGTCAATGCCCTGAATGCGGAAGCAAAACTGCCCTGTAAACTGGTACTGAAACCACTGGGCACCCGCCCGGATGAGATCACCGCCATCTGTCGTGACGCCAGCTACGACGATCGCTGCGCCGGACTGGTGGTGTGGTTGCACACCTTCTCCCCGGCCAAAATGTGGATCAACGGCCTGTCGATCCTCACCAAGCCGCTGTTGCAGTTCCATACCCAGTTCAACGCCTCCCTGCCCTGGGACAGCATTGATATGGACTTTATGAACCTGAACCAGACCGCACACGGCGGCCGCGAGTTCGGCTTTATCGGCGCGAGGATGCGTCAGCAGCACGCGGTGGTCACCGGCCACTGGCAGGACAAGCACGCCCAGCAACGTATCGGCGCCTGGATGCGTCAGGCAGTATCGAAACAGAATACCCGCAACCTGAAAGTGGTCCGCTTTGGCGACAATATGCGTGAAGTGGCGGTAACCGACGGGGATAAAGTCGCCGCACAGATTAAGTTCGGTTTTTCCGTGAATACCTGGGCGGTCGGCGACCTGGTGCAGGTGGTAAACGCGGTTAGCGACGGCGATATCAGCGCCCTGGTTGACGAATATGAGAGCAGCTATCGCCTGACGGCAACGGCGCAAATCCACGGCGAGAAACGGCAGAACGTGCTCGATGCCGCGCGTATCGAACTGGGGATGAAACGCTTCCTTCAGGAAGGGGGATTCCACGCCTTTACCACCACCTTCGAAGACCTTCACGGTCTGAAACAGCTTCCGGGCCTGGCAGTACAGCGTCTGATGCAGCAGGGCTACGGCTTTGCCGGGGAAGGCGACTGGAAGACCGCCGCACTGCTGCGCATTATGAAAGTGATGGCCACGGGTCTTGAGGGTGGCACCTCCTTTATGGAGGATTACACCTACCACTTCGAGAAAGGCAACGACCTGATCCTCGGCTCACATATGCTGGAAGTCTGCCCGACCATCGCGCTGGACGAGAAACCGATCCTCGACGTGCAGTTCCTCGGCATCGGCGGCAAGGCCGATCCGGCCCGTCTGATTTTCTCCACCAAAACCGGGCCGGGTATTGTCGCAAGCCTTATCGATCTCGGCGATCGCTTCCGCCTGCTGGTTAATACCCTCGACACTGTGAAGACCCCGCACGACCTGCCGAAACTGCCGGTTGCCAACGCCCTGTGGAAAGCACATCCGGATATGGAAACCGCCTCTGAAGCCTGGATTATCGCCGGTGGCGCGCACCACACCGTTTTCAGCCATGCTCTGACCCTCGACGATATGCGCCAGTTTGCCGAACTGCACAATATCGAACTGGTGGTGATCGACCTGCAAATGCGCCTGCCAGCCCTGAAGGACGCTCTGCGCTGGAACGAAGTCTATTACGGCACCCGCCGCTAACCGGAGCATCACTGGCCAGCAGCCGCTGGCCATTATTGCGGAGGAGACGATGTACGATTCACTGAAACACCAAGTGCTGGACGCCAATCTGGCGCTCCCGGCGCACAATCTGGTGACCCTGACCTGGGGCAACGTCAGCGCCATTGACCGCCAGCACGGTGTCTTTGCCATTAAGCCGTCCGGCGTCGATTATCGCGTGATGACCGTGGAGGATATTGTGGTGGTCAGCCTGGCCAGCGGCGAGGTGGTCGAGGGCAACAAAAAGCCGTCGTCCGATACCCCAACCCACCGGCTGCTCTATCAGGCTTTCCCCACCCTCGGCGGTATCGTGCATACCCACTCCCGCCATGCCACGATCTGGGCGCAGGCCGGGCTGCCGATCCCGGCAACCGGCACCACCCACGCGGACTACTTCTACGGTGCGATCCCCTGCACCCGTAAAATGACCGATGCGGAGATTAACGGTGCCTACGAGTGGGAAACCGGCCACGTGATTGCCGAAACCTTCGAAACCCTGGGTATCGATCCGGCGCAGATGCCCGGCGTGCTGGTTCACTCCCACGGCCCGTTCGCCTGGGGCAAAAACGCGGAAGATGCCGTGCACAACGCCATCGTGCTGGAAGAAGTGGCCTATATGGGCATTTTCTGCCGCCAGCTTGCGCCCGATCTGCCGGAGATGCAGCAAACGCTACTGGATAAGCACTATCTGCGTAAACACGGTGCGAAGGCCTACTACGGCCAATAACACTGTACAAAAAATCAGTAAAACCAATAAAACCAGGCTATAGTGTGGCCTGGTTTTATTATTTGAGATGATAGCGTGGCGCAGGCGCGAGAAGGCTTTTTACTCACCCGACACTGGCGGGATACCCCCCAGGGCACCGAAGTCTCTTTCTGGCTGGCAACAGACCAGGGGCCGCTGCACGTCACCTTGCCCCCCCAGCAATCGGTCGCGTTTCTGCCCGCCGCGCAGCAGGACAAGGTTCGTACCCTGCTCGCCCGTGAGTCCGGCTGGCGGCTCACGCCACTGGCGCTAAAAGACTTCCATCACCAGCCGGTCTGCGGTCTCTACTGCTGCAGCCACCGTAAGCATATGCGTTATGAAAAGCTGCTGCGCGAAGGCGGTATCACTCTCTATGAGGCCGACGTGCGCCCGCCCGAACGTTTTCTGATGGAGCGATTTATCAACGCCCCGGTATGGGTCGAGGGCGAGCCGCGCGGCGACGCGCTTGCCAACGTGCGCATGAAGCCCAATCCCGACTACCGTCCGCCGCTGAAATGGGTTTCGCTGGATATCGAAACCAGCCGCCACGGCGAACTCTACTGTATTGGGCTTGAGGGCTGCGGTCAGCGCACCGTCTATATGCTTGGCCCGGCCAACGGCAACGCGGCTGACGCGGGCGATCTGCATCTGGAGTATGTCGATAGCCGCCCTGCGCTTCTGGAAAAGCTGAATCGCTGGTTTGCCGAATACGATCCCGACGTCATTATCGGCTGGAACCTGGTGCAGTTTGACCTGAGAGTGCTGCAAAAACACGCCGTTCGCTATCGAATCCCGCTGCGCTTAGGCCGCGGCAACAGTGAGATCGAGTGGCGTGAGCACGGCTTTAAAAACGGCGTCTTCTTTGCCCAGGCCAGCGGTCGGCTAATCGTTGACGGTATCGAAGCCCTAAAATCCGCTTTCTGGAACTTTGCCTCTTTCTCGCTGGAAGCCGTTTCGCAGGAGCTGCTGGGCGAAGGCAAAGCCATCGACACGCCCTGGGATCGGATGGACGAAATCGACCGCCGCTTTGCCGACGATAAGCCAGCCCTAGCCCGCTATAACCTGCAGGACTGCGCACTAGTCACCCGTATCTTTCACAAAACCGCCATCATGCCTTTTCTGCTGGAGCGCGCCACCGTTAACGGCCTGCCGGTGGATCGTCACGGTGGGTCGGTCGCGTCCTTCAGCCATCTCTATTTCCCACGTATGCACCGCGTCGGCTATGTGGCCCCGAATCTCGGCGACGTACCGCCTCAGGCCAGCCCCGGCGGCTATGTGATGGACTCCCGGCCCGGTCTGTACGACTCGGTGCTGGTACTGGACTATAAAAGCCTGTATCCGTCGATTATACGCACGTTTCTTATCGACCCGGTCGGGCTGGTCGAAGGCATGGCGCAGCCGGATGAACAGCACAGTACTGAAGGCTTTCTCGGCGCGCGCTTCTCGCGGGAAACCCACTGCCTGCCGGATATTGTCGGCCAGATCTGGCACGGACGTGACGAGGCCAAACGCCAGGGTAACAAGCCGCTTTCTCAGGCTCTGAAAATTATTATGAACGCCTTCTACGGCGTGCTCGGCACCAGCGCCTGCCGCTTTTTCGACCCGCGGCTGGCCTCGTCAATCACCATGCGCGGCCACGCCATTATGCGCCAGACCCGGGAACTGATCGAAGCCCAGGGCTATGACGTGATTTACGGCGACACCGACTCCACCTTTGTCTGGCTTAAACGCGCTCACGACGAAGCAGAGGCCGCCCGCATCGGCAGGGCGCTGGTAGAGCACGTTAACGGCTGGTGGCGAAGCCATCTGCAGGAGCAGAACCTTACCAGCGCCCTGGAACTGGAGTTCGAAACCCACTTTTCTCGCTTTTTAATGCCGACGATTCGCGGAGCGGAGACGGGCAGTAAAAAGCGCTACGCCGGGCTGATTCAGGAAAGCACGGCACAACGGATGGTCTTTAAAGGGCTGGAAACGGTGCGCACCGACTGGACGCCGCTGGCCCAGCAATTCCAGCAAAATCTCTATCTACGGATCTTCCGTAACGAGCCTTATAAAGAGTATGTCCGCGACACCATCGATAAGCTGATGGTCGGTGAGCTCGACAGCCAGCTGGTTTACCGTAAGCGCCTGCGCCGACCGCTGGTGGAGTATCAGCGCAATATCCCGCCGCACGTACGCGCGGCGAAGCTTGCGGATGAGCACAATCAAAAGCTGGGTCGCCCGCCGCAGTACCAGAATCGCGGCACCATAAAGTATGTCTGGACCACGGCAGGGCCAGAGGCGCTGGAGTGGCAGACATCACCGCTGGATTACGATCACTATCTGAGCAAGCAATTACAGCCCGTGGCCGACGGCATTCTTCCTTTCCTTGACGATGATTTTGCTACACTACTGACAGGGCAGCTGGGATTGTTTTGACGGCGGCAGCAGAAACCGGGTGCAGGGTAAATTTGACCTATGTAACCAGGTGACGAACGCCTTGCCATCCAGTACCATAACGCCCTTTCCATTTTCCAAAACCCAATTTCGAACTGCCGTCTCCTCCCGACGGTCATTATGCTATTGCCTGAAATTTAAGATATAGAGCCAAAAACATATGCCTTTTAAACCTGGTCAACGTTGGATTAGCGATACAGAAAGCGAGCTTGGGCTCGGCACCGTGGTGGCAATTGATGCCCGCACCGTCACACTGCTTTTTGCCGCCAGTGGTGAAAATCGTCTGTACGCCCGCAGCGACTCCCCTGTCACCCGCGTGATGTTCAATCCCGGTGATACGGTTACCAGCCACGAAGGCTGGCAGCTGCTAGTTGATGAAGTCAAAGAAGATAATGGTCTGCTGGCCTATATCGGTACCCGTCTGGATACGGACGAAGCCAATGTCACCCTGCGCGAAGTTCTGCTCGACAGCAAGCTGGTCTTCAGCAAGCCGCAGGACCGCCTGTTTGCCGGACAGATGGATCGTATGGATCGCTTTGCGCTGCGCTTTCGTGCGCGCCGTTACCAGAGCGAACAGTATCGTATGCCGTGGAGCGGCCTGCGCGGACAGCGCACCAGCCTGATCCCGCATCAGTTGCATATCGCCAACGACGTAGGTCGTCGCCACGCGCCACGCGTGCTGCTGGCCGATGAAGTGGGCCTTGGAAAAACCATCGAAGCCGGGATGATCCTGCACCAGCAGCTGCTTTCAGGCGCAGCAGAACGCGTGTTGATCGTGGTCCCGGAAACGCTCCAGCATCAGTGGCTGGTGGAGATGCTGCGCCGCTTTAATCTGCGTTTCGCCCTGTTTGACGACGAGCGCTATACCGAAGCCCGCCACGATGCAGATAACCCGTTCGATACGGAGCAGCTGGTGATCTGCTCTCTGGACTTCGTCCGCCGCAACAAGCAGCGTCTTGAGCACCTTTGCGAAGGTAACTGGGGCATTATGGTGGTGGATGAAGCCCATCATCTGGTCTGGAGCGAAGAAGAGCCGAGCCGTGAATATCTGGCTATCGAACAGCTGGCCGCCAGCGTTCCCGGCGTTCTGCTGCTGACCGCAACGCCGGAACAGCTGGGGATGGAGAGCCACTTTGCCCGTCTGCGTCTGCTGGATCCAAACCGCTTCCATGATTTTGCCCGCTTTACCGAAGAGCAGCACAACTACCGCCCGATTGCCGACGCCGTCTCCCTGCTGCTGGCCGACAACAAGCTAAGCAACGACGATCTGAATATGCTCGGCGACCTGATTGGCGAGCAGGATATCGAGCCGCTGCTGCAAACGGCCAACAGCGATCGCGAAGGCGCCATGGCGGCACGCAACGAGCTGGTCTCTATGCTGCTGGATCGCCACGGCACCAGCCGCGTGCTGTTCCGTAACACCCGTAACGGTGTGAAGGGTTTCCCGAAACGTGAGCTGCATACCATCCGCCTGCCGCTGCCGACCCAGTATCAGACTGCTATCAAGGTTTCCGGCATTATGGGTACGCGTAAAAGCGTCGAAGAGCGCGCCCGCGATATGCTCTATCCGGAACAAATTTATCAGGAATTCGAAGGCGACAACGGGACCTGGTGGAACTTCGATCCGCGCGTAGACTGGCTGATGGGCTACCTGACCAGCCACCGCTCCCAGAAGGTGCTGGTGATCTGCGCCAAGGCCACCACCGCGCTGCAGCTGGAGCAGGTTCTGCGCGAGCGCGAAGGTATTCGCGCCGCCGTCTTCCATGAAGGTATGTCCATCGTTGAGCGCGACCGCGCCGCGGCCTGGTTTGCCGAAGAAGATACCGGTGCCCAGGTTCTGCTGTGCTCCGAAATTGGTTCAGAAGGCCGTAACTTCCAGTTCGCCAGCAATCTGGTGATGTTCGACCTGCCGTTTAACCCGGACCTGCTGGAGCAGCGTATTGGTCGTCTGGACCGTATCGGCCAGGCGCACGATATTCAGATCCACGTACCCTGGCTGGAAAAAACCGCCCAGTCGGTGCTGGTGCGCTGGTATCATGAAGGACTGGATGCGTTCGAGCACACCTGCCCGACCGGCCGCACGATCTATGACAACGTCAGCAGCGCGCTGATCCAGTATCTGGCCGCGCCGGAAAACACCGACGGTTTCGATGCACTGATCGCCACCTGCCGTGAGCAGCACGACGCCCTGAAAGCCCAGCTGGAACAGGGGCGCGACCGCCTGCTTGAGATCAACTCCAACGGCGGTGAACAGGCACAGGCGCTGGCCGACAGCATTGCCGAGCAGGATGATGACACCGGTCTGATTAGCTTCGCCATGAACCTCTTCGATATCGTCGGCATTAACCAGGACGATCGCGGCGAGAATATGATCGTGCTGACGCCCTCCGATCATATGATGGTGCCGGACTTCCCGGGCCTGCCGGAAGATGGCTGTACGATCACCTTCGATCGCGATGTGGCGCTCTCCCGGGAAGATGCCCAGTTTATTAGCTGGGAACATCCGCTTATTCGCAATGGTCTGGACCTGGTACTCTCCGGTGACACCGGCAGCAGCACCATTTCACTGCTGAAAAACAAAGCGCTGCCGGTCGGTACGCTGCTGCTTGAACTGGTGTACGTGGTGGAAGCTCAGGCGCCTAAATCGCTCCAGCTCAGCCGCTTCCTGCCGCCAACGCCGGTTCGTCTGCTGCTGGATAAAGCCGGTAATAACCTGGCGGCTCAGGTTGAATTCGAAAGCTTTAACCGTCAGCTTAGCGCGGTAAACCGCCATACGGGCAGCAAGCTGGTCAACGCCGTTCAGCAGGATGTTCACGCGATCCTGAAACAGGGTGAAGCCCAGGTAGAAAGCGCTGCCCGTCAGCTTATCGACGCAGCACGTAATGAAGCAGACGAAAAACTGTCTGCCGAACTGTCGCGTCTGGAAGCATTAAAAGCCGTTAACCCGAACATTCGCGATGACGAGCTGAGCGCCATTGAAAGCAACCGCCAGCAGGTGATGGAAAGCCTGGATCAGGCGGGCTGGCGACTGGACGCGCTGCGTCTGATCGTTGTGACCCACCAGTAACAGGAGCCGCCGTCAATGGTGATGGAAGACTACAATCCGCCACAGGCCCCCTGGCTGCTTATCCTTTATCAGGATAAGCATATTATGGTCGTCAACAAGCCGAGCGGCCTGCTGTCGGTACCGGGGCGTCTTCCCGAGCATAAAGACAGTGTGATGACCCGCATCCAGCGTGATTATCCGCAGGCGGAGTCCGTGCATCGTCTGGATATGGCGACCAGCGGCGTGATTGTCGTCGCCCTGAACAAGGCGGCAGAGCGTGAACTGAAGCGTCAGTTCCGCGAGCGAGAGCCGAAAAAACAGTACCATGCCCGCATCTGGGGACACCCGGCGCAGGCCGGGGGACTGGTGGATTTACCGCTGATTTGCGACTGGCCGAACCGGCCAAAGCAGAAGGTGTGTTATGAAACCGGCAAAAGCGCGCAGACCGAATATGAAGTGCTGGAGTACGCGGACGACAACACCGCCCGCGTCCTGCTAAAGCCCATCACCGGACGCTCACATCAGCTGCGCGTCCATATGCTGGCGCTCGGCCATCCTATTCTCGGTGACCGCTTCTATGCCACGCCAGAGGCGCTGGCGCGCGCCCCGCGCCTGCTGCTGCATGCTCAGACGCTGACCATTACGCATCCTGCGTTTGGAAACAGTATGACGTTTAAGGCGCCGGTGGATTTTTAAAGACATCCCCTCTCTCCGTATATAAGGAGAGAGGCCTGACCTTACTTAATCCCTTTATGCTCTTTAATCAGCTCGTATGCCTTCTGGATCTCCTGCGCTTTCTGCTTGGCCATCTCCATCATCTCCGGCGGCAGACCTTTTGCCACCAGCTTGTCAGGATGGTGCTCGGCCATCAGTTTGCGCCAGGCCCGCTTGATGGTTAATGCATCGTCGTCGGGCCTCACGCCCAGTACATTACAGGCATCTTCCAGAGTCGGGCCACGCGGTGGCTGCTGCCAGCCGCTGCCAGCAGACTGCTGCTGATAACCGCCGTCAAACTGTGCGCCGCCCTGTATCATACGCAGATACTGATCGAACTGGCCCCGCGAGATGCCCAGCTCCTCGGCGATTACGTACAGAACTTCGCGTTCGTTCGGGTGCAGCGAACCATCGGCAAAAGCCGCCTGGATCTGGATTTCCAGAAACATCCGAATCAAATCAATACGCCCAAAGCAGACACTGCGCAGCTGCCGCATCTTGTCGCGCAGCGGGTAATTATCCGCTTTACCCGCGCGAAAAGCGTGCTGTGCCGCACTTCTGGACTCACCGTGCAGGTTCATCCGATCCATTAATCGGCTGGCGGCATGAATATCCGCTTCGGTGACGCGACCTTTTGACTTGGTCAGATGGCCCATCACCTCAAAGGTGGTGCTAAAGAACAACGACTGTCGTTCGCGCCGCCCGGCAAAACCATTCAGCCGACGGTAACGTGCCGTATCGAACATATGACCGACGATCAGACCAAATACCGCGCCCCAGAGGCCACCGCCCATCATTATTGCGACCGCAACGCCAATTACTTTTCCCCAATACTGCATATACTCCCCAAATCGTCATGCCACCGACTAAAATATCGATTATCATACCCGTCATTTTATGCTGTGCCTAACCTCCCGGGCACGAAAACGGGCAGGATTAATACTGGCGCTGCGCAAATGAGTACGTTAGGCTGACCGCTCGCCAGCGCATTGCCACAGATGACGGAACAACAAATACAACGTATGAAAAAACGTATTCCCCCCCTTCTGGCTACCATGATCGCCAGCGCCCTTTACAGTCAGCAGGGTCTGGCGGCCGATCTCGCCTCACAGTGTATGCTGGGCGTCCCGAGCTACGACCGTCCTCTGGTGGAAGTCGACACCAACAGCCAGCCGGTGACCATCAACGCCGATCGTGCCAAAGGCAATTATCCTGAAAACGCCGTTTTCTCCGGCAACGTGGATATTAATCAGGCTAACAGCCGACTTCGTGCCGACGAAGTACAGCTGCACCAGAAGCAGGTGGAAGGTATCGCCGAACCCGTACGGACTGTCGATGCCTTAGGTAATGTGCACTATGACGATAATCAGGTCATTCTGAAAGGTCCGAAAGCGTGGGCCAATCTGAACACCAAAGACACCAACGTCTGGGAAGGCGATTACCAGATGGTCGGGCGTCAGGGGCGAGGCAATGCCGATCTGATGAAACAGCGCGGAGAAAACCGCTATACCATTCTGGAAAACGGCAGCTTTACCTCCTGTCTGCCGGGTTCAGACACCTGGAGCGTGGTCGGCAGTGAAGTGATCCACGATCGCGAAGAGCAGATTGCTGAGATCTGGAATGCCCGCTTTAAGCTTGGGCCAGTGCCCATATTTTATAGCCCCTATTTACAGCTGCCGGTCGGCGATAAGCGGCGTTCAGGCTTCCTGATCCCCAATGCGAAGTACAGCACCAATAATGGGATGCAGTTTACCCTCCCTTACTACTGGAATATCGCACCAGATTTCGACGCCACCATTACGCCACACTATATGGAAAAGCGCGGCAACGTGCAGTGGCAGAACGAGTTCCGCTACCTGACTCAGGCAGGTTCGGGCCTGTTCGAATTTGACTATATGCCGTCAGACAGTGTTTACCAGGATGACAACCCGGGTCAGAGCGATCGCCACCGCTGGTTGTTCTACTGGAATCACGGTGGCGTGATGGACCAGGTATGGCGCTTTAACGTCGACTACACCAAGGTCAGCGATCCGAGCTACTTCAACAACTTTGACTCCAAATACGGTTCCAGTACCGACGGTTATGCAACGCAGGTTTTCAGTGTCGGATACGCCGTTGAAAACTTTGACGCCACGCTGTCCAGTCGCCAGTTCCAGGTCTTTAACAGTGAGTCCCGTAATACCTACGCGGCGCAGCCGCAGCTTGATGTGAACCTCTACAAACATGACCTCGGTCCCTTCGATGCCCGTATTTATGGCCAGGCCGTGCGTTTTATTAACACCAACAACAAACTGCCAGAAGCCACGCGTCTGCATCTGGAACCAACGCTGTCCCTTCCGCTGTCGAACGCCTGGTCCAGCCTGAATACCGAAGTCAAAATGCTGGCGACCCACTACCAGCAGGATAACCTCGATACCTACCGTGCCTATGCGCAAACCGATGCAGCTAACAGCCTGAAGAGCTCGATAGACCGCGTTATGCCGCAGTTTAAAGTCGACGGTAAATTGATTTTCGAACGCGATATGAACCTGGCCGAGGGCTATACCCAGACGCTGGAACCGCGAACGCAGTACCTGTATGTGCCTTATCGCGACCAGAGCGGTATCAACAACTACGACTCCTCGCTTCTGCAGCCGGACTTTAGCGGCCTGTTCCGCGACCGCACCTACGGCGGCCTTGACCGTATCGCTTCCGCCAACCAGGTCACCACCGGGGTGACATCGCGAATATATGATCAAGCGGCGGTTGAACGTTTTAACGTTTCTGTGGGTCAAATCTACTACTTCACCGAATCCCGGACCGGTGATGACAACATTAACTGGGAAAAAGACAACAAAACGGGTTCGCTGGTTTGGGCAGGCGATACCTACTGGCGTATCGCCGACAACTGGGGTCTGCGCGGTGGGTTGCAGTATGATACGCGTCTTGAGAGCGTTGCCACCGGCAGCGGAACCGTTGAGTATCGCCGCGATCAGGACCGCCTGGTACAGCTGAACTACCGTTACGCCAGCCCGGAATATATCCAGGCGACGCTGCCGTCTTACGCAAGCAGCGAACGCTATAAAGACGGGATTTCACAGGCGGGCGTGGTTGCCAGTTGGCCAGTCGTCGATCGCTGGTCAGTTGTCGGTGCGTACTATTACGACACCAACACCCGTAAACCGGCAAACCAGATGCTGGGCCTCCAGTATAACTCCTGCTGCTACGCCATCCGCGTCGGGTACGAGCGCAAGATCAACGGCTGGCTTAACAACGAAAGTAAATATGACAACACCTTCGGCTTTAACATTGAACTACGTGGCCTGAGTTCCAACTATGGCCTGGGCACCCAGCAGATGCTGCGTTCCAACATTTTGCCTTATAGTAGCTCTCTGTAATGCAGTTGCTTAAAAACAAAATCCGCACTGCGGTTAATGGAAATGGAAAAGGTATGAAGAACTGGAAAACGCTGCTTCCTGGTATCGCTTTAATGTTTGTCGCACATACCAGCTTCGCTGCTCCACAGGTTGTCGATAAAGTCGCAGCCGTCGTCAACAATGGTGTAGTTCTTGAAAGCGACGTTGATGGTTTAATGCAGTCAGTGAAGCTTAATTCCGGCCAGGCCGGGCAGCAGCTCCCTGATGATGCCACACTGCGCCATCAAATTTTCGAGCGTCTGATCATGGACCAAATCATCCTGCAGATGGGCCAGAAAATGGGCGTGCAGGTGACCGATGAACAGCTGGACCAGGCGATCGCCAATATTGCCCGGCAGAACAATATGACGATGGACCAAATGCGCAGCCGTCTGGCCTACGATGGCCTGAACTACAGCACCTACCGCAGTCAGATCCGTAAAGAGATGCTGATCGCCGAAGTCCGTAACAACGAAGTGCGCCGTCGGGTAACGATCCTGCCGCAGGAAGTGGATGCGCTGGCTCAGCAGGTTGGCAACCAGAATGATGCCAGCACCGAGCTTAACCTGAGCCATATCCTGCTCCCGCTACCGGAAAATCCGACCTCGGAGCAGGTTAGCGAAGCGGCTAACCAGGCGAACGCCATCATCGAACAGGCGCGCAACGGAGGTGACTTCGGTAAGCTGGCGATCGCTTACTCTGCCGATCAGCAGGCGCTGAAAGGCGGCCAGATGGGCTGGGGCCGTATCCAGGAGCTGCCCTCTATTTTTGCCCAGGCGCTGAGCACGGCGAAAAAAGGCGATGTTGTTGGCCCGATCCGTTCAGGTGTCGGCTTCCACATTCTTAAAGTTAACGATCTGCGCGGACAGAGCCAGACGATGTCGGTGACCGAAGTTCACGCCCGCCATATTCTGCTTAAGCCGTCGCCGATCATGACTGACGAACAGGCCCGCGTGAAGCTGGAACAAATCGCTGCTGATATTAAGACCGGCAAAACTACCTTTGCGAATGCGGCAAAAGAGTTCTCCCAGGATCCAGGTTCGGCAAACCAGGGCGGCGACCTTGGCTGGTCAACGCCGACCGCCTACGATCCGGCGTTCCGTGATGCCATCCTGAAGCTGAACAAAGGCCAGACAAGCGGTCCGGTTCACTCCTCCTTCGGCTGGCACTTAATTGAGCTGCTGGACACCCGTAACGTTGATAAGACCGACGCAGCCCAGAAAGATCGCGCCTACCGTATGCTGATGAACCGCAAATTCTCTGAAGAAGCTGCCGTCTGGATGCAGGAGCTGCGTGCCAGCGCCTATGTGAAGGTGCTGAGCAACTAAATGGCGGCCTCTGTGCAACGCCTTATCGTGACCCCCGGCGAACCCGCCGGGATTGGTCCGGACCTGGTTATCCAGCTTGCCCAGCGTGACTGGCCTGTTGAGCTGGTTGTCTGTGCAGATGCCACGCTATTGCAGGAGCGAGCAGCAATGCTTGCCCTGCCCCTGTCGCTTATCCCTTATGATGCGAAACAGCCGGCGCAATCCCAACGCGCGACGACCCTTACCCTGCTTTCTCAACCGCTTCAGGCACCGGTAACACCCGGCCTGCTGTGCGTCGATAACGGCCAGTATGTCGTTGATACCCTGACCCGCGCCTGTGATGGCTGTCTGAGCGGCGAGTTTGCTGCGCTGGTCACCGGCCCTGTGCATAAAGGGGTTATTAACGATGCCGGTATCCCCTTTACCGGGCATACGGAGTTTTTCGAGGCCCGTTCCGCGACGCGTAAAGTGGTGATGATGCTCGCAACGGAAGAGCTGCGGGTCGCGCTTGCCACCACGCATCTTCCGCTGAAAGATGTGGCGCAGGCGATCACCGCCGATCTGCTGCAGGATGTCATCACGATTCTGCACCGCGATCTGCGGGAAAAGTTCGGTATCCGCGATCCTCATGTGCTGGTATGCGGCCTGAATCCTCATGCAGGTGAAGGCGGGCATATGGGCATGGAAGAGATCGAGACCATTATCCCCGTGCTGGAAAGGCTGCGTGCACAGGGGATGCGACTCAGCGGTCCGCTACCCGCTGACACGCTTTTCCAGCTGAAATACCTTGAGCACGCCGACGCCGTGCTGGCCATGTATCACGATCAGGGCCTGCCCGTGCTAAAATACCAGGGCTTTGGTCGCGGCGTGAATATCACGCTTGGCCTGCCCTTTATTCGCACATCCGTCGACCACGGTACCGCCCTTGAACTGGCGGGCCAGAACAAGGCGGACGTCGGCAGTTTTATTACGGCGCTTAATCTCGCCATCAAAATGATTGTTAACTCTCAATGAATAATCGAGTCCATCAGGGCCACTTAGCCCGTAAACGTTTCGGGCAAAACTTTCTCAACGATCAGTTTGTGATCGATAGCATTGTCTCGGCCATCAACCCGCAGAAAAACCAGGCCATGGTCGAAATCGGCCCGGGTCTTGGGGCACTGACCGAACCGGTCGGCGAACGCCTCGACAAACTGACGGTTATCGAACTGGACCGCGACCTGGCGGCACGTCTGCAAACCCATCCATTCCTTGCGCCCAGGCTGACCATTTTCCAGCAGGATGCGATGACCATGGACTTTGGTAAACTTTCCGAAGAGATGGGCCAGCCGCTGCGCGTCTTCGGTAACCTGCCGTACAATATATCTACGCCGCTGATGTTCCATCTTTTCAGCTATGCGACAGCCATCGCCGATATGCACTTTATGCTGCAAAAAGAGGTGGTCAACCGTCTGGTTGCAGGACCAGACAGTAAGGCGTATGGTCGATTAACCGTGATGGCGCAATACTACTGCCAGGTTATTCCGGTTCTTGAAGTACCGCCGACGGCCTTTACGCCGCCGCCTAAAGTTGATTCTGCCGTGGTCCGCCTGGTGCCTCACGCCACCCTGCCGCATCCGGTAAAAGATATCCGTATCCTGAGCCGTCTGACCACGGAAGCGTTTAATCAGCGCCGTAAAACCATTCGTAACAGCCTTGGCAATGTGTTTACCGCCGAGGTGCTGAACGCGCTGGGTATTGACCCGGCAAAACGTGCTGAAAACGTCTCCGTTGCCCAGTATTGCCAGCTGGCAAACTATCTGGCCGACAACGCGCCGCCGAAGGAGAAATAACAGATGATCGATTCGCCCCGAGTTTGCGTACAGGTGCAGAGCGTCTATGTAGAGTCGCAGTCTTCACCCGACGATGAGCGCTACGTTTTCGCTTACACCGTCACCATCCGCAATCTGGGGCGGACGCCCGTGCAGCTGCTCAGCCGCTACTGGCGGATCACCAACGGCAACGGCAGGGAAACCGAAGTCCAGGGCGAGGGTGTGATCGGCGTTCAGCCCCATATCGCCCCAGGTGACGAATACCAGTATACCAGCGGCGCGGTCATTGAAACGCCGCTCGGTACCATGCAGGGCCACTACCAGATGGTCGATGACCTGGGTAATGCCTTCACCGTCGATATTCCGGTCTTCCGGTTGGCCGTCTCAACCCTAATCCATTAATCCCATGTCTACATATCTTATTGGCGATGTTCACGGTTGCTACGATGAACTGATCGCCCTGCTGCGACAGGTAAATTTCTCGCCTGAAAACGATGAGCTGTGGCTGACGGGCGATCTCGTTGCCCGTGGTCCAGGCTCGCTGGATGTGCTGCGCTTTGTGAAATCGCTCGGCGACTGCGTGCGACTGGTGCTGGGGAATCATGATCTTCACCTGCTGGGCGTATTTGCGGGCATCAGCCGCAATAAACCGAAAGATCGTCTGACACCGCTGCTTGAGGCGCCGGATGCGGATGACCTGCTTAACTGGCTGCGCCGTCAACCGCTGTTGCAGATCGATGAAGAGAAAAAGCTGGTGATGGCCCACGCGGGCATTACGCCCCAGTGGGATCTCGCCACGGCAAAAGCCTGCGCCCGCGATGTGAAAGTGGTGCTGTCGAGCGACACCTACCCGCTGTTCCTCGATGCGATGTACGGCGACCTGCCCAATAACTGGTCGCTGGAGCTGTCAGGTCTTGCGCGACTGCGCTTTATCACCAACGCCTTTACCCGGATGCGTTACTGCTTCCCTAACGGCCAGCTGGAGATGTACAGCAAAGAGTCGCCGGAAAATGCTCCACCGCCGCTGAAGCCGTGGTTTGCGATCCCGGGACCTGTCAGCGAGGAGTACAGCATTGCCTTCGGGCACTGGGCATCACTTGATGGAAAAGGCACGCCGGAGGGGATCTACGCCCTTGATACCGGCTGCTGCTGGGGGGGGGATTTAACCTGCCTGCGCTGGGAAGACAAAACCTGGTTTGTACAGCCGTCTAACCGTCAGCAGGAAACCGACGACGGCGATCTGCTGCTGAATAGCGGTATCTAAAATGACGGCCCGTGATATCACGGGCCCTGGTCTTTTAGTTTTCCGGCCAGAACGGCTCACCCAGCGTCAGCATCAGTCGGTTAGCCCACGAGAAGAACGCCGCCGACTGCACCACATCCACAATTTCCAGCGTATCCAGCCCCTGCTCCCTCAGGTGCGCCAGGTCATGCGCATCTGCCAGCGCCGGGGTAGCGGAGAGGCGGGCGGCAAAATCGATAATCGCCTGCCAGCACGGCGACTGCCCCTGGCCCAGTTCATCACCGGGTCTGCATCCAGCAGTCGCTGAATGTCTTCTGTCTGCTTTGAGAGCTGGCTGGCTTTGCGGGCGTGCACCGAGGCGCAGAAAATACAGCCATTCACTTTACTGGTCACGGCGGCCACCAGTTCGCGCTCCTTGCGCGGCAACCCACCTGCCGTATAGAAAATGCCTTTATCGGTCAGCGTCCGCTGCTCCAGTACCGGCAGGTTGCGTCCCAGCAGGCGGAAGTAGTCGAAATCCGAATGGCCAAAGCGCGCCAGCACCGCCTGTTCGACTTCGTTATAGTCGACCAGCGGTTTCGCATGAGCCACGGCTCCCAGCCCAGTTCGGCCTGGGTAAACGCCTGAGACGCTGCTTTCCCGCTGTGGGTCTGCGGCTGGGTATGCCAGCTTCCTGCCACCGCCGACAGCGCCGGATGGGTTTTCACATCGCGCGCGGCGATCAGACGGTAGCCACGCAGCAAGCGGCTCTGGAAGTTCACAAAAGCCACCAGTTGCGACAGCGTGACAATGTCCTCCGTGGACCAGCCCGCCTGCTGCAGATCGCGTAGCTGCTCGGGCGTGGCGCTAACCGCCGCCGTCGAGAGGGTAAACGCCGCCCACAGCACCAGCAGCGCCTGGCCCGTTCGCAGAGCAAGGTATCGCGTCATGATGGTCTCCTTTTGCAGTCTTATGCCGCCTTACTTATCGAGCCAGGTGTTATAGAGCCGGGACGGCCCACCGCTTCGAATTCGCTCCCTTTGGTGGTCGCCGCCCCGGCAAACACCTGCGGCTCTTCGAAAATCGGAATCACATAGGCCCGATCGATCAGGTAGTTCTGCACCTCGCCCACCAGCGCCAGGCGCTTGCTGCGGTCGGTTTCGGTGGCGATACCATCGAGGAGCGTATTGAGGTGGGCATCAACAAAGTTCTGCACCTCGTCGCTGCTGCCGCCTTTTTGCAGCAGTACGTTACGCACTGTCGGGTAGTACTGGCTTTTCAGCACGTCCGGATCGGCGCGGCCGATCATCGCCGGGGCAACGGCGGTTTTCAGCGGGTCGAGGCTGTCGACGGTTTTGCTGCCTGCATCACCGGCGAGCACATTCAGCTTCACGCCCACTTTCGCCCACTGCTGGGCAACCAGTTGCAGCGTCTCTTTGTTTTGCGGCTACGGCAGTGATTCATAGGCGGTCAGGATCAGGCTTTTGCCCTCTTTTTGCCTGACGCCCTGCGGACCGATTTCCCAGCCAGCGTCATCCAGCAGACGTGCGGACTGCACCGGATCGAAGGTGAGTTTCTGGCTAAGATCGATATAGCCCGCTGCCGTCTTCGCCAGCGGTAAGGTGGCCAGCGGGTAGTTTGCCGAGAACAAGGTATCGACAATCTCTTTCGCATTGGTGGCGTGCAGCAGCGCCCCAATACGCACGCTGTCTTCCGGCATCACCAGAATCGTAATACCGTCGAGCCAGGCGCGGCCCTGATGGCTAAACTTCGTCGGCACCCAGTTGTAAACTTCACGGGCGGTCAGCTTCAGTTCACGTCCCGGCTTCTCGCTGCTGGCCACAAAGGGACCGGAGCCGATCGCCGACGTGCCCTGTAGGAAGCCGGGAGACGGCTTCTTAAACCAGAACTTCACCGTCAGAGGATCGATCACTTCACTATGGTCGTAGTGACTGATCGCTTCGGAAACCGGCTGGTTCAGCGCCGGGTTGCCCAGGCCATAAGTATCAAAGTTTTCCCCCACCGCGTTAGCATCTACGCTGCCCAGAAGCAGTAATGAGGCGAAAACATGCCGTTTCTTTTTATGACGACGCGTTTAAAAAATAGCCACGATTGTGATTCCTGCTTTATCTATTTTTGTTGAACGTTGTGATTAATCAGGCGAACAGGCTGGTCGATCACAATCCGTCATGAAACCCCAGCACAAGTCGATATTTCCACAGGTTTTCTGAAACAGCAAAGAACAAAACCGGCATTGGTTATCCAGTTTTGTGACAGGAAAAGGGCGTTTTTTCCGGGAGTTGCGCATAAAAAAAAGGGGCAATGCGAAAGCATGCCCCTGTTTATCTACGCGTGGAAACCATTAACGGCGCTGCAGGATCTCAAAGCAATAGCTGTGGGAATTCTGTTTATCGGCGTCGTGGAATTCGCTGAATTCAGACTCCCATTCGTCCGGATCGTAATCCGGGAAATGGGTGTCGCCTTCCACTTCCGCATCAATATGCGTCAGATAGAGGCGCTGGGCTTTTGGCAGGAACTGCTCATAAATCCGACCACCGCCGATGACCATTATCTCCTCAGCATCACCGCAGACGGCAATCGCCTCGTCAACCGAAGAGACCCACTGAACCCGGTCGTCAGTGCCCGGCTGGCTGCTGATCACGATATTCTTGCGACCCGGCAGCGGACGGCCAATAGACGCCCAGGTCAGGCGGCCCATAACAACCGGCTTATTCAGGGTATTACGCTTAAACCACTCCAGGTCAGCAGGGAGGTTCCACGGCATGGCGTTTTCCATACCGATAACCCGATCTACCGCGAGCGCCGCAATCAGACTAATCATTGAAAATTTCCTGGATACAAAAAATTGCCGCCACTATACGGAAAGCGCATTCTTTCGTCGACTGGCGGCCCGCTAAACAGTTAGAAAATTTTCCATTCTGCTGACGCCCACACATCCCCTGGCTGGACCAGCTACCTTACAGGCGCCGACAAAACAGCGCGTTACGCGTAAAGCCGGAGTAACAGGCTTGTCACTCCGGGCGCGGAGCCGGTTCATCCACCTGATTGCCCTTATGCAACCCTTCTTTGGTGCCCTGCCAGCCGTGGCGTTGGATCAGCGCCAGATGGTGACGATCTTCATTAATGATTTCCGTCAGTATCGCGCTGGTGCGCTTCACTACCGCCGCGCGGGAGGCGTGGTCGCTCTCGGCGATCTCCACCATCTCTTCCACCATACCGGTGTTAAAGCGGCGGAACAGATCTGCGCGCTCACGCGCTTCATACGCTCCGAGACCCAGCGCCTCCAACGCGGTACGCCCGGACTTCAGCGCCGCCTCGAAGGTTTCACGCTCCGGTGCCTCCACGCCGGCCTGACGCAGGCGGATATAGTGGTCAATATCGCGCGCGCGGGCAATGATCCGCAGAGACGGGAAGTGCTCGCGAACAAGTTCGGTAAGCTGCAGGCTGGCCTGAGGATCGTCGATGGAGTTGATCAGCACCTCGGCTTTCGCCGCCCCCGCCAATTCCAGCAGATCAACGCGGGTGGCATCGCCGTAAAAGACTTTCATATCAAACTTACGCAGGGTTTCGATATGGTCCGGATCGTGGTCGAGGATCACCATTTTGACCCCGCTGGAGAGCAGTAAACGACCGGTAATCTGCCCGTAGCGGCCAAAACCGGCTACGATCAGGCGCGGCTGCTCTTCATCGATCTCATCGGCTTCGCGCGCCTCACCGCCCTGGTTCCGTTCGGCACGGATGAGCAGTACCAGCAGCAGCGGCGTCACCGCCATCGACAACGCCACCGCCAGCGTCAGTGCTTTTGCCCATTCCGTATCCAGACTCTGGCCGTCTGCGCTGCACCAAAGACCACAAAGGCGAACTCACTCCCCTGCCCCAGCAGCACGGCAAACCAGCGGGGCTGGCGATTGGGCACCTTCAGCGGACGCGCGATCAGCCACAGCATGCCCGTTTTGATAAGCAGAAAGCCCACCAGCAGAATAAGAATACGTAGCGAATGCGTGACCAGCGTCCCGAAGTCTATCGACATCCCCACGCCAATAAAGAACAGCCCCAGCAGCAGTCCCTTAAAGGGTTCGATATCGCTTTCCAGGGCATGGCGGTATTCGGAGCTTGCCAGCAGAACGCCCGCGAGGAATACGCCCATTGCCATCGACAGCCCGGCCTCCTCCAGCAGCAGACCAAAGCCAAAGACCAGGAACAGTGCCACGGCGCAGAACACTTCCCGCAGGCCGGAGCGTGCCACAAAGCGCAGCAGCGGTCGGGTGACGTAGCGGCCAAGCAGTACCACCAGCGTTAACGCTCCCGCCACTTTCAGTGCGGAAAGGGTAAAGGCACCGAGAGTGGTAGACGCGCCGCTGGCGGCCAGCAGCGGGATCATCGCCACCAGAGGAATGGCCGTCGAAGAGAGCGCCAGCGTCATGCCGATCAGCGCCGCCACCTGCCAGCGTAATCCCAGTAGCATGCAGAACAGGCCGATTAACGCACCGCAGGCCACCATCTGCAGCACCCCGCCGCCAAATACCGAGGCGCGTAAAGTCCACAGCCGCCGCGGATCCAGCTCAAGGCCGATCACAAACAGCATCAGCACTACGCCTATCTCGGCGAAGTGGAGGATCGATTCTGCATCTGTCACCAGCCGCAGGCCTCATGGGCCAATGACGCACCCGGCAATCAGGTAACCGAGGACCGATCCCAGCCCAAGACGTACCGCAACCGGCACGATCAGCGCTGCGGCACCGAGGTAGATCAGCGCCTGAATGAGAGTATGACTATCCACGCGACGCCTCCTGCCAGGCCAGCAGGCGCTGACGGTAGTCGCAGGCCTGAGCCTGCAGCGTCTCGTCATTGCAAACAAAAGTACAATGCATAGCAAACGGCGGCAGCCAGTTGAGGCCGCAGTAAAGCGCGGTGGCCTGCAGCGGCTGCGCGAGGATATCGAATCCGGGATGGTCACCGGTGGAAAAATGGCTTTCACCGCCGCCGGTCGTCACCGCCCACACCAGGCTTTTACCTTTCAGGGCCGAACCGCCCTGGCCGTAAGCCCAGCCGTGGGATAGCACTTTGTCCATCCACAGCTTGAGGAGCGGCGGCACGCTGTACCACTGCATCGGATGCTGCCAGATAATCAGACTCGCGCGGGAAAGTGCCTCCTACTCGGCGGCAACGTCAATATTAAAATCGGGATAGAGATGATAGACGGAGCGGATTTCCACTCCGTCAAGCGTCCTTACCTGCTCAAGCACCCTCTTATTCGCATGGGAGTGCTGCGGATAAGGATGAGCATAAATAATTAAGATCATGAAAAACCCGTCTACACTGCATATTTTTATAACCTATGAGTGTAGTCGGTCGGTATCGCACCTGACAGTAGATTTCTGTGCCTTTCGCGCGGTGGGGTTAGTTATCAAGCTCGCTCATGTTTTTAACCTGATCACGGTTAATCTGCTCGGTTTTGCCGGTTTCCGCGTTGCGGTATGAAACCAGGCCGGTGTCGTCATCCACCTGCGGCTTACCGTCAGTCACAATGGTGCGGCCATCGGTGGTTTTCAACGCCTGATTAGACGAGCAGCCGCTGACAACCAGAAGTGCGGCTGCGGCAAACATTGAGGCACTCAGAAGTTTGATATTCATTGTATTCTCCCTACTTTCAGTCAGTTTTTCACATCTGCAACCAACTATAGACGCTCACCCACAGGGCAGAATAAAAAGCAGAACACTCCTGGCGTTTAGCCTTTGGTCACCGGGAAGCCGTCTTTATAGGTAATCACCGTACGCAGCTTGCCGTCCTCGGTATAGCCCTGAGAGACACCGTTCGCTATACAGTTGACCAGCGGCGTATGGGCGCGAAGCTGACCGTTCGGATAGTAGACGTCGATATAGTCATCGAAGCAGCGGTTTTTAACGATGGTTTCAAATTTTTTGCTGCCGTTTTCATAGTGCTCTACCAGCTTACCTTCCGGTATGTTCTCGGCGACCGTCACCGACTGCATCTCCAGTTTGCACTGTTGCAGGGCCTCTTTTTGTCCTTTGGCGTAGTCCGACGTGAGCCCATATCATCAATGGTATTGGTCACCGCAGCGGAAAAACCCGCGCAGCCGGATACCAGCATGGCCAGCGAAACAGCAATAAGCGCACGTTGCAAAACGTTCTCCGTAGTTTAGCGAAAGGGTCAATAAGGTTTGATACTAAGGATTGTTAACGGGAGATGCTACGGGTAAATATGGTAGGGAGTGAATGACCCTCTCCCGAAGAGAGAGGGTCAGAGCAGGGATTACTTACTGATTTTAGCGTGCATTTCCTGAACCGAAATCACCTTCTCGGTAGCGTCGGCGTTCAGGGCCATCGCGGTGGCAAAGCCGCCGTTCAGGGTAGTGTCATAGTGCACTTTATACTGCAGCGCGCTGCGGCGGATCTGACGGGAGTCTTCAATCGCCTGCCGCCCGGCAGTGGTGTTGATGATATAGGTGTATTCACCATTCTTGATACGGTCCTGAATGTGCGGTCGACCTTCATGCACCTTGTTCACCAGACGCGGGTTGATGCCAGCTTCCCCCAACACGATGGCGGTACCGTGGGTCGCATCCAGCTCGAAGCCGAACTTCAGCAGCTTGGCCGCCAGGTCGACAATGCGCTTTTTATCACCTTCGCGAACGGAGAGCAGCGCACGGCCCTGTTTCTTCATGGTGGAGTTACTGCCAAGCTGCGCTTTCGCAAAGGCTTCAGCAAAGGTACGGCCCACGCCCATCACTTCACCGGTAGAGCGCATTTCCGGCCCTAACAGCGGGTCAACGCCCGGGAACTTATTGAACGGCAGCACCACTTCTTTTACCGAATAATACGGCGGAATAATCTCTTTAGTATGCCCCTGCTGTGCCAGCGTCTGGCCGACCATCACGCGCGCCGCCACTTTCGCCAGCGGTAAGCCGGTGGCTTTGGAGACGAACGGCACGGTACGCGCCGCACGCGGGTTCACCTCAATCAGGTAAACCTCGTTGTCTTTCACTGCAAACTGCACGTTCATCAGACCGCGCACCTGCAGCTCAAAGGCCAGTTTCTGCACCTGCTGGCGCATAACATCCTGAATTTCCTGGCTCAGCGTATAGGCCGGGAGTGAACACGCAGAGTCACCGGAGTGCACACCCGCCTGTTCGATATGCTCCATAATGCCGCCAATCAGCACGGTTTCGCCGTCGCAGATGGCATCGACGTCCACTTCAACCGCATCGTCGAGGAAACGGTCCAGCAGCACCGGTGCATCGTTGGAGACGCTAACCGCCGTCAGGAAGTAGCGACGCAGGTCGATTTCATCGTAGACGATTTCCATCGCACGGCCGCCCAGGACATAGGAAGGACGCACCACCAGCGGGTAACCAATCTCTTTCGCTTTTTCTACCGCCTGCTCGATGGCGGTCACGGTGGCGTTAGCCGGCTGCTTCAGCTTCAAACGGTCAACCGCCTGCTGGAAGCGTTCACGGTCTTCCGCACGGTCAATCGCGTCCGGGCTGGTACCGATAACCGGCACGCCTGCGGCTTCAAGCGCGCGCGCCAGCTTCAGCGGAGTCTGACCGCCGTACTGCACGATAACGCCTTTCGGCTTCTCGATACGGACGATTTCCAGCACGTCTTCAAAGGTCACTGGCTCGAAATAGAGACGATCGGAGGTGTCGTAGTCGGTAGAGACGGTTTCCGGGTTACAGTTGACCATAATAGTCTCGTAACCGTCTTCGCGCAGTGCCAGGGAGGCGTGTACGCAGCAGTAGTCGAACTCGATACCCTGGCCGATACGGTTTGGACCGCCGCCCAGCACCATAATTTTGTCGCGATCCTGGGACGGATTGGCTTCGCACTCGTCCTCATAGGTGGAGTACATATAGGCCGTGTCGGTGGCGAATTCTGCCGCACAGGTATCCACACGTTTGTAGACCGGATGCAGGTTGTACTGGTCGCGTAGCTTGCGAACTTCCGCCTCGCGCACGCCGGACAGAGTCGCCAGACGCGCGTCGGCAAAGCCTTTGCGTTTCAGAGTGCGCAGGAAGTCAGCGGTCAGGCCGTTAATGCCCAGCTCCGCCACTTTCTCTTCCAGGCGCACCAGCTCTTCAATCTGTACCAGGAACCAGCGGTCGATATTGGTCAGGTTAAAGACGCCGTCAACGGAGAGGCCTGCACGGAACGCATCGGCGATATACCAAATACGCTCGGCACCGGCGTCTTTCAGCTCGCGACGAATTTTTGTCAGCGCTTCCGGGTCGTCGAGGCTCACTTTCGGGTCGAAGCCGGTCGCGCCCACTTCCAGGCCGCGCAGCGCTTTCTGCAGTGATTCCTGCTGAGTACGACCAATCGCCATCACCTCACCCACGGATTTCATCTGGGTGGTCAGACGGTCGTTAGCACCAACGAATTTTTCAAAGTTGAAGCGCGGGATTTTGGTCACAACGTAGTCGATGGACGGCTCAAACGACGCCGGCGTACGACCGCCGGTGATATCGTTCATAAGCTCATCGAGGGTGTAGCCCACCGCCAGTTTGGCCGCGACTTTCGCAATCGGGAAACCGGTGGCTTTCGAGGCCAGCGCCGAGGAACGGGAAACACGCGGGTTCATTTCGATAACAATCAGGCGGCCGTTTTTTGGGTTAACCGAGAACTGAACGTTGGAACCACCGGTTTCCACGCCGATTTCACGCAGTACCGCCATCGAGGCGTTACGCATGATTTGATACTCTTTATCGGTCAGGGTCTGGGCTGGTGCAACGGTGATGGAATCACCGGTGTGGATGCCCATAGCATCGAAGTTTTCAATCGAGCAGACGATGATGCAGTTGTCGTTTTTATCACGCACCACTTCCATCTCGTACTCTTTCCAGCCAATCAGCGACTCATCAATCAGCAGCTCTTTGGTCGGAGAGAGATCCAGCCCACGGGTGCAAATCTCTTCAAACTCTTCGCGGTTATAGGCAATACCGCCGCCGGTACCGCCCATCGTAAAGGAAGGGCGGATAATGCAGGGATAACCCACGTCAGCCGCGACGGCCAGCGCTTCGTCCATATTGTGCGCGATACCGGAGCGTGCCGTATCGAGGCCGATTTTCTTCATCGCAATGTCGAAGCGACGGCGGTCTTCCGCTTTATCAATCGCATCGGCAGTCGCACCAATCATGGTGACGCCGAACTCTTCGAGCACGCCCTGGCGCTCCAGCTCCAGCGCACAGTTCAGCGCGGTCTGGCCCCCCATGGTCGGAAGTACCGCATCCGGACGCTCCTTTTCGATGATTTTACGCACCACTTCCCAGTGGATAGGCTCAATATAGGTCGCATCCGCCATTTCCGGGTCGGTCATGATGGTCGCCGGGTTTGAGTTCACCAGGATAACGCGGTAGCCCTCTTCACGCAGGGCTTTGCAGGCCTGGGCACCGGAGTAGTCGAACTCACAGGCCTGACCGATAACAATCGGGCCAGCGCCAAGGATCAGGATGCTTTTTATGTCTGTACGTTTTGGCATGATTCTCTTCGCTCCTGATTATTTGGCGGTGTTACGGTACTGCTCGATTAATTCGATAAAGTGGTCAAACAGCGGCGCGGCATCGTGCGGACCCGGGCTCGCTTCAGGGTGGCCCTGGAAGCTGAATGCCGGTTTGTCCGTGCGGTGAATCCCCTGCAGGGTACCGTCGAACAGCGACTTATGGGTCACGCGCAGGGTGGCAGGCATTGAAGCTTCGTCCACCGCAAAGCCATGGTTCTGGGCGGTGATCATCACGGTGTTGTTATCGATATCTTTTACCGGATGGTTGCCACCGTGGTGACCGAACTTCATCTTGATGGTTTTCGCACCGCTCGCCAGCGCAAGCAACTGATGGCCAAGACAGATACCGAATACCGGAATATCGGTTTCCAGGAAGGTCTTAATCGCATCGATAGCGTAGTCGCAAGGCGCCGGATCACCGGGACCGTTGGAGAGGAAGATCCCGTCCGGGTTCATCTTCAACACTTCATCCGCCGGCGTCTTCGCCGGGACAACCGTCAGGCGGCAGCCGCGATCCACCAGCATCCGCAGAATGTTGCGCCTGGCGCCGTAGTCGTAGGCCACCACGTGGAACGGCAGGTCGCCCTCTTTTTTCGCTTCCGGCAGGTTACCTTCCAGCGTCCAGTTGCCCTGAGTCCAGCCGTAGGCTTCAACGGTCGTGACTTCTTTCGCCAGGTCCATCCCGTTCAGACCCGGGAAGGCTTTGGCTTTATCCAGCGCCAGCTGCGCATCCGGGCTATCACCCGCGATAATGCAGCCGTTTTGCGCACCCTTCTCACGCAGCAGGCGGGTCAGCTTACGGGTATCGATATCGGCAATCGCCACGATGTTATGGCGCTTAAGGTAAGAAGAGAGGTCTTCGGTGTTGCGGAAGTTGCTGGCAATCAGCGGCAGGTCGCGGATAACCAGACCCTGCGCATGTACCTGAGAAGATTCTTCATCGGCCGGGTTAGTACCGACATTACCAATATGGGGATAAGTAAGAGTGACAATTTGGCGAGAGTAGGAAGGATCAGTGAGGATTTCTTGATAACCGGTCATTGAAGTATTGAAAACGACTTCCCCAACCGCCGTGCCGGATGCCCCTATGGCCCGACCGATAAACTGGGTTCCGTCTTCCAGAACCAATAGCGCTGACTTAATCAAAACACCCTCCAGAGAATATTCACTCACTTTATTTGCATATTAATGCATAACTATATCGTGAATCAATGCAAATTTGCTACCAGTGGATTTCTGGCAAACGGCAGCATTCTGGAGATCCGCTGGTTAAAAGTCAACTTAAAGCGGCTATTTTTGCGCTTATTTTCTGTCACTGAGCCGCTTAACCCTCTTTAACCGCCAAAATGATCGAATAACTAATGCCAGAAAACGCTTGCGCGTCTTTTAAAGTGGAAAAAACCGTCGCGGGGGGTGAAAAAGTGGACCAGATGGTCAAATTTAGCATTAGCATGACAATAACATAGAGATAAATGAACACTTATAGTGCTTACGTAGAAAAAACAAAACAAGAAAGGAAAAAAAGAGGGCAATAATATTATTACCCTTTTCAATCAATACACTATTGCTGACACAACCACATCACGATGGGTAATAAACTATGACAAATCATGCAATCCAAGCACATCTCTCATATCAAAAAGACCGACTTTCTTTGATTTAAGCCACAAAGCCGATTTTACCGCACCATTGGCGAATGTCATTCGACTTGATGCTTTATGCGTAATTTCGATTCGCTCGCCGATATCGGCAAACATTGCGGTATGTTCGCCAACAATGTCACCTGCGCGCACGGTAGCAAAACCGATAGTGCCCGGAACGCGCTCGCCCGTATGGCCTTCACGGCTGTAGACCGCGCAGTCGCGTAAATCTTTATCCAGCGCACCTGCAATGGCTTCCCCCATCGCCAGCGCGGTGCCGGATGGTGCATCCACTTTATGGCGATGATGTGCTTCCGTAATTTCGATATCCGTATAGCTGCCCATCACCTTCGCGGCATTTTCCAGCAGCTTCAGCATCACGTTTACGCCAACGCTAAAGTTGGCGGCAAAGACGAGCGGAATTTCAGCAGCAGCGTCGCTAATCGCCTGTTTGCCCACGTCATCAAAACCGGTGGTACCAATCACCATTCCTTTGCCGTGCTGCCGGCAGAAGGCCAGATGGTTCAGAGTCCCTTCCGGGCGGGTGAAATCAATAAACACGTCGAAGTCATCCTTCACCGCTTCAAGGCTGCTTTTCACCACCACGCCGGTTTTTGCCACACCGGCCAGTTCACCCGCATCGCACCCCAGCAAAGAAGAGCCGTCACGCTCCAGGGCCGCGCCCAGCTGAACGCCCTCCAGTTGCAGGGTTGCCTGAATTAGCTGACGTCCCATACGGCCGCCCGCGCCCGCAATGGCCACGCGGATTTGTGCATCATGCATAGCTATTCTCTTTTGTTAAAATTACGTAAATCGCTTCCAGATTAACCAGCCCGACAGGCGGCGGCTAGCCGAAAACATGGATAATTAGAATTTAATGTTAAACGACCGACAGTATCAGTAAAAGGCATGACCCGCTTTCAGGGCACCATCGCCAGCACCTCTGCCACCCAGTCACGGAATCCTTCGACATCGATATCCAGCGCCACCTGAACGTTCGGTGTCTGGCCGAGCTTGCCGTCGATATCCACCACCGTTGTGCCAGCCGTCCAGGTTCCCTGGGTTTCCACCACAACAAAGCAGGATTTCAGCGTAAACAGTTCGGGTCGTACCAGCCAGGCGATGGCACAGAGGTCGTGCATTCGCAGGCCCGTCGCCATACTGCCGCTGCGATAGTGGCTGAATAGCGCATGGAGCATCCGCCCTGTCGCATTGAGATCGGGTAGCCGGGCAAGATACTCCGCCGTCAGCACCGCCCGGTTGGTCACGTCCAGGCCACACATTACGATCTCCAGACCACTCTGGAAAACCTGGGCGGCCGCTTCCGGATCGATGGCGATATTAAATTCGGCGTTGGGCGTAAAATTACCACGTCCGGCGGATCCGCCCATGATCACCAGCCGTCGGATATTAAAACGGCACTCGGGATAGTAGGTTAGCAGCAGCGCGATATTGGTCAGTGGGCCGATCGCCACCAGCGTCACCGGCTCAGCGGCGGCTATCAGATGGTTGCGTATCGCCTGAAAGGCAGGGGTTTCGATTGGCTGGCGGGCGTGCTCAACAAAGTCGTACCCGTCCATACCGGATTCGCCGTGGACGCTGGCCGCATCGCGTAGCGGACGCACCAGCGGCGTGGCCGCTCCCTGAGAAACCGGCACATCGGTCTGCCAGAAGTTCAGCAGTTGCAGGGCGTTACGGGTGGTTTTTTCCACCGAGACGTTGCCGCTAAGGGTGGTTATCAGTTGCAGATCCAGCTCCGGTGAAAAGAGCGCGGCGGCGATCGCCACCGCATCATCAATGCCCGGGTCCGTATCGAGAATAATTGACTGACGCATATTTCCTCCATAAAAAATGCCAGACAGGGTCTGGCATTTTTTATCATAGCAGGCAAAGTGCTTATTCGACTTCGCGCACATCGACTCGCAACTCTTTAGGCACTTCGAAGACGATATTCTCTTCGCGCCCCTCAAGCGGGATCGCCTCACCGCCGCCCAGTTCCTGCAGGCGGGCAATGACATTCTGCACCAGAATATCAGGTGCGGACGCGCCAGCGGTGACGCCAACGCACGTCGCCTCGCTGACCCAGGCCGCCTGAATATCGGACGCATCATCAATCAGATACGCCGCCTTACCCATACGCTGTGCCAGCTCCGCCAGACGGTTAGAGTTGGACGAGTTTTTCGACCCGACCACCAGCACCACATCCGCCTGTTCCGCCAGTGCGCGCACCGCTTCCTGACGGTTGGTGGTGGCATAGCAGATATCATCTTTACGTGGCCCGACGATTTTTGGGAAGCGCTGACGCAGGGCGTCAATCACATCCGAAGTATCGTCGACGGAAAGCGTGGTCTGGGTCATAAAGGAGAGTTTGGCTTCATCCTTAACGTCCAGCGTCAGCACATCTTCCGGCGATTCCACCAGGTACATACCGCCTTTCGGGTTGCTGTACTGGCCCATCGTGCCTTCCACTTCCGGATGTCCGGCGTGGCCAATAAGAATGGATTCTTCGCCGCGGCGGCTGGCGCGTGCCACTTCCATATGGACCTTGGTCACCAGCGGACAGGTCGCATCGAATACCGCCAGATCACGGTTTTTCGCTTCGTTGCGTACCGCCTGAGAGACACCGTGGGCAGAGAAGATCAGGATCGCGCCGTCCGGCACTTCATCGATCTGCTCAATAAAGATAGCCCCGCGCGCGCGCAGGCTGTCGACCACATAGCGGTTGTGCACCACTTCATGGCGGACATAAATCGGCGCGCCGTAAATGGCCAGCGCGTTTTCTACAATGCTGATAGCGCGGTCAACCCCGGCGCAAAAACCGCGCGGGTTAGCCAACAGGATCTGCATTCACATCCTCCAGTACCGGATCGATTTCCAGCACTTCAATATCAAAATGAACGGTACGCCCGGCCAGCGGATGGTTAAAGTCAACGGTAATAGAATCACCGTTGATTTCACGGATCACGCCGGGCATTTCGCTGCCGTCCATAGCGGTAAATAACATAATAGCCCCGATCTCAGGTTCGCCTGCATCAATAAATTCACGACGGGAGAAGTACTGGATAAGGTCCGGGCTGATGGTGCCAAAGGCCGCATCCGGCTCCAGCGAAAACGCCTTTTGTTCACCGGCCTTCAGGCCCAGCAGATGCTGCTCAAGCCCTTCGGACAGGGTCGCATCGCCGAGGCGAAATAGCGCCGGTTTGCCGTTGTTGCGGGTCGACTCTGCGGTGGAGCCATCGTCGAGTTTCAGCGTGAAATGCACCAGCACCGCACTGTTGCTCTGTACAGATTTAGACATGCAATACAGCCTTTTATTGTGGTGAGTGGTGCTCACGCCACTCACCCGATAAATCAGAAACGACCCGACGGGCAGTTTCCGCTACGCCTGCTTTTTACCGCTGGCCGAAGGCAGGAAACCTTCCAGCACAATCAACGCAGCACCGATACAGATGGCCGTATCCGCGAGGTTAAAGGTAGCAAAGTGCCAGTCGCCGACGTAGAAATCGATCATATCAACAACGAAGCCATGCCACAGACGGTCAAACAGGTTGCCCAGCGCGCCGCCAATAATCAGCGCATAGGCAATATTATTCAGCTTCTGTGTCGCTTTACCGCGATACATCATCACCATCAGCATCACGCAGATGCCAATCGCGATACCGGCAAAGAACCAGCGCTGCCAGCCGCCTTTATCAGCGAGGAAGCTAAACGCCGCGCCATAGTTACGCGCATAATGCAGATTAAGCGACGGGAACAGGGACACCGTATCCCCCAGAGCAAAGTTCTGGAGGATCAGGTATTTGCTACCCAGATCGATAATCAGCACGACCACCACCAGCCACAGCCAGCGCAGTCCTGTTGAACAAATCGGTCTACTCATCAGGCAAACTTACGTTTTTCACCGTCACCGGCAATGTTGCTGACACAGCGTCCGCACACTTCTGCGTGTTCCGCCACCTGGCCGATATCGGTAGTGTAATGCCAGCAGCGCGGGCATTTCTCACCTTCGGCTTTGCTCAGGGTTACTTTCAGCCCTTTCAGCAGTTCGCTCTGCTGAGCGTCAGCCGGAGCCTGTGCATAATCCGCAACCTGCGCACCGGAGGTCAACAGGACAAATCGTAATTCGTCACCCAGCGCGGTCAGCTTCGCCGCCAGCTCTGGTTCGGCATACAGCGTAACCGCAGCTTCCAGAGAACCGCCCACGTGCTTATCGCTACGCGCCTGTTCGATAACCTTGTTCACTTCGCCGCGCACTTTCAGCAGTTCGTCCCAGTAGGCATCGTTCATCGGTTCGGTGGTTGCCAGACCAAACAGGCCGGTGTACCACTCGCCGGTAAAGACGTATTTCTCACGATCGCCCGGCAGGTAGCCCCAGATCTCGTCCGCAGTAAAGGACATGATCGGCGCCATCCAGCGCACCAGCGCTTCGGCGATATGGTACAGCGCGGTCTGACAGCTGCGACGCGCCAGGCCATCGGCTTTCGCGGTGTACTGACGATCTTTAATGATGTCGAGATAGAACGAGCCCATTTCCACAGAGCAGAAGCGCATCAGGCGCTGCACCACTTCGTGGAAATCGTAGGATTCGTACGCTTTCAGGATATCGTCCTGCGCCGCCTGGGCACAGCCAACCGCCCAGCGATCCAGCACCACCATCTCTTCCGGCTTGACCATGTCTTTCTGCGGATCGAAACCGTTGAGGTTTGCCAGCAGGAAGCGCGCGGTGTTACGGATACGACGATAGCTGTCGGCAGCACGTTTGAGGATCTCATCGGACACCGCCATTTCACCGGTGTAGTCGGTAGAGGCGACCCACAGACGCAGAATATCAGCACCCAGTTTATTCATTACGTCCTGCGGGCTAACGGTGTTGCCGATGGACTTGGACATTTTGCGGCCCTGACCATCCACGGTGAAACCGTGGGTCAGTACCTGACGGTACGGCGCTTTGCCCTTCATCGCCGTGGAGATCATCAGCGAGGACATAAACCAGCCGCGATGCTGGTCGGAGCCTTCCAGATACATATCGGCAGCGTGACCAGCAAATTCCGGGCGCACGTCAACAACGGAAGAATGGGTTGAACCGGAGTCAAACCAGACGTCCAGCGTATCCGGCACTTTCACGTATTGATCGGCTTCATCACCGAGGATCTCTTGCGGATCGAGATCCCACCAGGCCTGAATTCCGTCAACCTCAACGCGTTTCGCCACTTCTTCCATCAGTTCGATCGCGCGTGGGTGCAGCTCTTCCGTGTCTTTATGCACGAACAGCGACATCGGCACGCCCCAGGTACGCTGGCGGGAGATACACCAGTCCGGGCGGTTCGCCACCATCGATTCGATACGCGCCTGGCCCCAGTCCGGGATCCACTGTACGCCTTTGATCTCAGACAGGGACTGCGTGCGCAGGCCTTTCTGATCCATGCTGACAAACCATTGCGGGGTTGCGCGGAAGATGATCGGCGACTTGTGACGCCAGCAGCACGGGTAGCTGTGCTGCAGTTTTTTAACGTTCAGCAAAACGCCTTTTTCGCCCAGCAGGTTAACAATCAGGTCGTTAGCCTTAAAGACGTTAACGCCGTCCAGCAGTGGGTAAGTCCCGGCCAGATACGCACCGTCCGGCCCCACCGGGTTAGCGATTTCCAGACCATATTTCTGGCTGATGGTGTAGTCGTCCGGGCCGTGGCCACCGGCGGTATGCACCGCACCAGTACCGGCATCCAGCGTCACGTGATCGCCGAGGATAGCCGGGACGTTGAAATCGAGGAACGGATGCTTAAAGCGCAGCAGCTCCAGCGCTTTACCGTTCACGGTACCCAGCACGCTGTAGTCGGTAACGCCGGTGCGTTTCATAACGCTGTCGACCAGATCTTTCGCCAGGATCAGTGCCTGGCCATCAATCTGGACCAGCGCATAGTCGAATTCCGCAGACAGAGAGATCGCGCGGTTGGCCGGCAGGGTCCACGGGGTGGTGGTCCAGATAACCAGCGAAATCGGGCCGTTAACGGATACCGCACCGAATTTTGCCTTCAGCGCATCCTGATCGATCCCATGGAAAGCGACGTCGATAGATGGCGATGTTTTGTCGTAGTACTCGACTTCCGCTTCCGCCAGCGCAGAACGACAGTCCACACACCAATGCACCGGCTTGGCGCCTTTGTGCAGATGGCCGTTGCCGATGATTTTACCCAGCGCGCGGATAATGTTGGCTTCGGTTTTGAAATCCATGGTCAGGTACGGACGAGACCAGTCGCCCAGCACGCCGAGACGGATAAAGTCTTTACGCTGGCCGTCGACCTGCGCCGCCGCGTATTCACGGCATTTCGCGCGGAACTCAGCGGCGGTGAATTTCTCTCCCGGCTTGCCGTATTCCTGCTCGACTTTCAGCTCGATCGGCAGACCGTGACAGTCCCAGCCCGGAACGTAAGGCGAGTCGAAACCAGCGAGTCCTTTGGACTTCACAATAATGTCTTTCAGAATCTTGTTAACGGAGTGACCAATATGAATGCTGCCATTCGCATAAGGAGGGCCATCATGCAGAATGAAGGTTTTTTTACCTTTTTTCGCGGCACGAATGACGCCGTACAGGTCATCATCGTTCCAGCGAGCCAGCATTCCCGGCTCGCGTTTGGCGAGGTCGCCACGCATCGGGAACCCTGTCTCCGGCAAATTCAGGGTTAATTTATAGTCACTCATCAGATTCTCAGTTCCGTATTTCGGTTTGATAAACAACAGGCTTTAAGCCGGTTTTGATAGCCCAAAATATTCGCGGGCCGTCACCTCATCTCGTGCAATTTGCGCTTTTAGCTCATCCAGCGACGCAAATCGTTGCTCATTACGTATTTTCTTGCGCAGTACTACATGGATATGGCGACCATAGAGGTCCATTGCAATATCGAGCAGATGAACTTCAAGCTGCTGGCGCAGGCCAGCGACCGTCGGGCGAGTGCCAATATTTGCCACGCCCGGCAGGGGACTGTCGCCCAGCCCCAGGACTTCCACCGCATAGACCCCTTTTACCGGGGAAACCTGACGGCGCAGCGGTATATTCGCCGTCGGAAAACCAATCGTACGCCCCAGCGCATCGCCATGTACAACGCGACCGGAGATGGCAAACGGATGGCCCAGCAGCGTTTCCACCAGCGCCAGATCGTCGTCAGCCAGCGCCTTGCGTACTGCCGTACTGCTGACCCGCACGCCCGCATCGCAGAAAGTCTGCGTGCTGGTGATGTCAAAGCCAAACTCCGTGCCAGCTTTCTGTAATAACAAGAAATCCCCCTGACGACCAGCGCCAAAGCGGAAATCATCGCCGACGGCCAGGAAGCGCACGCCGAGCCTGTCCACCAGCAGGTCGCGAATAAACGCCTGCGCAGTCAGTGCAGCAAAACGCCTGTTAAAACGCACGCACAGCACGTAGTCCACGTCGTACTCCGCCAGATAGCGCAGTTTTTCACGCAGGCGCGTCAGACGTGCAGGGGCTTTATCGGCAGCAAACAACTCCAGCGGCTGTGGTTCAAAAATCATCACCACAATCGGCAGGCCACGGGCCTGTCCTTCCTGACGTAGATTTTGCAGTAGCGCCTGGTGCCCACGATGCACGCCATCGAAATTGCCAATGGTCAGCACGCACCCTTGCGGGGCCTGGCTGAGATTATGTATGCCGCGTATCAGCTTCATGACTGGCTCAAAACAGTGAAAATCGCCAAAGTATACCTTGTACAGCGGTTAAGGTTAACCGACGATTGCGTGGTAAAAGGGGATTGTGGCGATGATTTTCTCACCCTTTCATTGTGATGGAGGAAAAACTGCCCCGCACAGCGATTTTTGTCTCATAAAAGCTGTATTCACGCGCGGCAAGCTGGTAGAATCCTGCGCCATCACTACGCAACGAGTGCCGTCACTTTAATGGCGCTTATTTGCACAAATCCATTGACAACAGAAGGCTAAAAGGGCATATTCCTCGGCCTTTGAATTGTCCATATAGAACACATTTGGGAGTTGGACCTTGGCTAATATCAAATCAGCTAAGAAGCGCGCCGTTCAGTCTGAAAAGCGCCGTAAGCACAACGCTAGCCGTCGCTCTATGATGCGTACTTTCGTTAAGAAAGTATACGCAGCTATCGAAGCTGGCGACAAAGCTGCTGCACAGAAAGCATTCGATGACATGCAACCGATCGTGGATCGTCAGGCCGCTAAAGGTCTGATCCACAAAAACAAAGCTGCGCGCCATAAGGCTAACCTGACCGCGCAGATCGCTAAACTGGCTTAATCGTCGTTTAGTTCTTTGTTTAAAAAAACCCGCTAACGCGGGTTTTTTTATGCCTGTAAGTTACGGTTTTGCCGGGAGTTGAAACAGGGCCGAATAGTCCCGATTACAGATCCGCTGAATCGCCGGATGCTGGATCATTCTGGCGGCAAAATCGTGTGATACCCCTCCATCACATTATCGACCCGCCCAATCTCCACAACGCGCTCGTCGGTGAAAAAGTCGTGGGCATAGAGGATGGGCGCTACAAAGATTGCGTTATGGGCCGCACCAAAGGCTTTCATCAGCGCCGCATCGTCAAACTCGCCGAGCACTTCGACCTCCAGCCCCTGAGACGTAAACCAGTTCAGCAGTTTACGCCCGGGGATCAGCAGCCGACGCGACTCCAGGCATGCCGGGAACGGCATATCCGGCACAGGATTGATACACCAGAAGCTGACGCTGCATTCACCAATTTTGACGGAAAACAGCCCTTCCTGCTGGGTAGAGTCGATCGGGCAGTCAGAGTTAATCATATTCAGCTTATGCTGGCTAAGCTCCTCCAGCAGCATTTCATGGGCCGATTCAAAGCAGCGCAGATGAATAGGCTCACCCTCGACGACCGCCGCATCCAGCTTGATCTGGCCGGTGATAGTTTGCGGCGTCAGAAACAGCGCCTCTGCCGCCCCTACGACCGAACCTTCACGGTAGACATGCCAGAAATAGTAGAGATGGTTGTAGTTCAAAGCGACACCGTCGGTTACCCCCTGACTGAACTCAGCGTCGGGCGTAGCAGGCAGTAGCCCACCACCGCCGACAGCAGCGATCCGGTGAGAATACCCAGCTTAGCCCAGCTAATCAGCTCCGGGGCAACTTCGCCAAACGCCAGAGTGGCAATAAAAATCGACATCGTAAAACCGATACCGCAGAGCACGCCGACGGCGGTAATCTGTTGACCGGTAACGCCATGAGGCAGATGCGCCCATTTCAGTTTTAACGCCAGCCAGCAGAACAGCCAGATACCCAGCGGCTTACCGATAAACAGCCCGGCAATAATCCCCAGCGGCAGCATCGAAGTCAGCCCGACAAAGGTGACTCCGGCCAGCGAGACGCCCGCGTTAGCAAAGGCAAACAGCGGCAGGATGGCGTATGCCACCCACGGATGCAGCACGTGCTCAAGTGATTCCGCCGGAGCAGCGCCTTGCGGGACCCTGCGCGGAATGAAAAAGCCCACGATAACGCCCGCCAGGGTGGCATGAACGCCGGACTTCAGCACGGCGGTCCACAGCACCACGCCCACCAGAATATACAGACCGGTGCGCCGCACGCCGCTCAGGTTCATCAGCGCCAGCACGGCAATCGCCCCGGCGGCAACCGCCAGCGATACCAGCGAGAGCTGGCTGGTATAAAACAGAGCAATAATAATAATCGCCCCCAGATCGTCAATAATCGCCAGCGCCATCAGGAAGATTTTCAGCGCAGGCGGCACACGGTTACCCAGCAGAGCCAGCACACCCAGTGCAAACGCAATATCGGTAGCAGAGGGGATCGCCCAGCCGTGGCGCGCGATGGGATCGCTGGCATTGAAAACCAGATAGCACAGAGCCGGGACCAGCATCCCCCCCACTGCGGCAATCACCGGAAAGACAGCCTGCCTAAGGGTTGCCAGCGCGCCCATCAGCAGTTCACGTTTCACCTCAAGGCCAATCAGCAGGAAAAAGACCGCCATCAGAGCGTCGTTGATCCACAGCAGCAGGTTTTTATTAATCTCCAGCGCACCGATGCGCAGCCGCACCGGCATCTCCAGCAGCGCCTGATAGAAATCGCGGGTCAACTCGGTATTCGCCAGCACCATCGCCCAGGTTGCCGCCATAATCAGAATAATGCCGCCGGAGATATCACTACGGAAAAAACGGGAAAGGAGGTTCACAGGACGTCTCACTTATCTCAAATTCAGTGTTAATACCCGCTAGTGTAGGCAGACAGACACCTCGGTTAAAGCAGGTTATCGCTGCTTAAAAACTCGATTTTACCGATAAAGAAAATTAGGGCAAAAAAAAGCCCGGAGAATGCTCCGGGCTCCGGGATAAATGCGGCTACTAGCGGGTCAGGTCGTCGAAGAATTTCTTCACACCGTCAAAGAAGCTTTTCGCACGCGGGCTGTTTTTCTCGCCTGTCGGGCCGCCAAAGCTATCCTGCAGCTCCTGCAGCAGCTGTTTCTGCTTGTCATTCAGGCTGACCGGGGTTTCCACCACCACGCGACACAGCAGATCGCCCTGCGCACTGCCGCGCACAGACTTCACACCTTTACCGCGCATACGGAACAGCTTGCCGGTCTGGGTTTCGCTCGGCACTTTCAGCTTCACGCGTCCGTCCAGCGTCGGGACTTCAATCTCCCCGCCGAGCGCTGCCATCGCAAAGTTGATTGGCACTTCGCAATACAGGTTGTTGCCTTCACGCTCGAAGATCGGGTGCTGTTTCACCTGAACCTGAACGTACAGATCGCCCGCCGGTGCTCCCTGCTCGCCCGCTTCGCCTTCGCCGCTCAGACGAATACGATCGCCGGTATCAACGCCCGCCGGGATTTTCACCGACAGGGTTTTGGTTTTCTCAATGCGGCCGTGACCGTGGCACTTGTTGCACGGATCTTTAATCAGCGTACCGCGACCCTGGCAGTGTGGGCAGGCCTGCTGTACCGCAAAGAAGCCCTGGCGCATCTGTACCTGACCAGCACCGTGACAGGTTGGACAGGTCTGAGGTTTGGTCCCGACCTTTGCGCCGCTGCCGTGGCAGACGTCGCACTCTTCGAGTGTCGGAATACGGATCTCTTTAGTGACACCGCGTACCGCTTCTTCCAGCGTCAGGTCCATGTTGTAGCGTAAATCGGCACCGCGCGATGCGCGCTGACGGCCACGACCACCGCCAAATATGTCACCGAATACGTCACCAAAGATATCGCTAAAATCAGCACCGCCGCCGCCGAAGCCGCCACCGCCGCCCATTCCGCCCTGCTCAAACGCCGCATGGCCGTACTGGTCGTAGGCCGCACGTTTCTGACTGTCGGTCAGAACTTCGTAGGCTTCTTTGATCTCTTTAAATTTAGTTTCGGCTTCTTTATCGCCCTGGTTACGGTCCGGATGATATTTCATGGCCAGCCGCTTGTAGGCCTTTTTGATTTCACGCTCTTCCGAGTTTTTCGGAACGCCTAAAACCTCGTAGTAGTCTTGTTTTGCCATCTGTGTATCTGCCCTAATATGAATAAACGGGCGTGGAGGAAACCCTCAACGCCCGTGCTGGTGTTATCTACCCGCTATAAGGGCGATTATTTTTTATCTTTCACTTCTTCGAACTCAGCATCAACAACGTCGTCGTCTTTTGCATTGTTCGCAGAAGCATCAGCGGAACCCGCCTGCTGCTGAGCGTGCTGCTGCTGAGCGATTTCCATCAGCTTCTGGGAAACCTGCGCCAGCGCCTGCATTTTCGCTTCGATTGCGTCTTTGTCTTCGCCTTTCAGCGCTGTTTCCAGCTCGCTCAGTGCAGACTCAATCGCCGTTTTATCATCGGCCGGCAGCTGTTCGCCTGCCTCTTCAACCTGCTTACGCGTGCTGTGCAGCAGATGGTCACCCTGGTTACGGGTCTGTACCAGCTCTTCAAACTTACGGTCAGCGTCGGCGTTAGCTTCCGCTTCACGTACCATTTTCTGGATCTCTTCTTCGTTCAGACCGGAAGAAGCCTTGATGGTGATCTTCTGCTCTTTACCGCTGTTTTTATCTTTCGCGGAAACGTGCAGGATACCGTCAGCATCGATATCGAAGGTCACTTCGATCTGCGGCATACCGCGCGGTGCTGCGTTGATACCGTCCAGGTTAAACTGACCCAGAGACTTGTTGTCAGAAGAACGTTTACGCTCACCCTGCAGCACGTGGATGGTTACCGCAGACTGGTTGTCTTCCGCAGTAGAGAACACCTGGCTGTGCTTGGTCGGGATGGTGGTGTTCTTGGTGATCAGCGCCGTCATCACGCCGCCCATGGTTTCGATACCCAGAGACAGCGGGGTAACGTCGAGCAGCAGAACGTCTTTCACCTCACCGCTCAGCACGCCACCCTGGACTGCAGCACCGATAGCAACAGCTTCATCCGGGTTAACGTCTTTACGCGGTTCTTTACCGAAGAACTCAGCAACTTTCTTCTGCACCATCGGCATACGGGTCTGACCGCCGACCAGGATAACGTCCTGGATTTCGGAAACGGACAGGCCTGCATCCTGCAGAGCAACTTTCAGCGGCTCGATAGAACGGTTAACCAGGTCTTCCACCAGGCTTTCCAGTTTCGCACGGGTCACTTTGATGTTCATGTGTTTCGGACCGGTCGCATCCGCCGTGATATACGGCAGGTTAACGTCGGTCTGCTGAGCAGAAGAGAGTTCGATTTTCGCTTTCTCTGCCGCTTCTTTTAGGCGCTGCATTGCCAGCGGATCGTTGCGCAGATCGATGCCCTGATCTTTTTTGAACTCATCCACCAGGTAATTAATCATGCGCGTATCGAAGTCTTCACCACCCAAGTGGGTATCACCGTTGGTTGCCAGAACTTCGAAGGTTTTCTCGCCGTCAACTTCGTCAATTTCGATAATGGAAATATCGAAGGTACCACCGCCGAGGTCGTAAACCGCGATAGTACGGTTACCGACTTCTTTATCCAGACCGTAGGCCAGTGCCGCTGCGGTCGGTTCGTTGATGATACGTTTTACTTCCAGACCGGCGATACGGCCAGCGTCTTTGGTCGCCTGACGCTGCGCATCGTTGAAGTAAGCCGGTACGGTGATAACCGCTTCAGTTACCGCTTCACCGAGATAATCTTCAGCCGTTTTCTTCATTTTTTTCAGCACTTCAGCAGAAATCTGCGGCGGTGCAGTTTTGGTGCCTTTCACGTCCAGCCACGCATCGCCGTTATCAGCCGCGACGATTTTGTACGGCATGATAGATACGTCGCGCTGAACTTCTTCGTCCTGGAAACGACGGCCAATCAGGCGTTTGATCGCGAACAGGGTGTTCTGCGGGTTTGTCACTGCCTGACGTTTAGCCGGCTGGCCAACGAGAGTTTCGCCATCCTGCGTATAAGCAATGATCGAAGGCGTGGTGCGATCGCCTTCCGCGTTTTCCAGCACACGAGCCTGAGTGCCGTCCATAATCGCTATACAAGAGTTGGTTGTACCCAGGTCGATACCAATGATTTTGCCCATCTAAACGTCTCCACTAAAAATTAGATCAACATGTGGTTGTGAACCTTTAATAAGGGCGAAACGTGCGGTTTCAACTGCCCAAATCGTTTTTTTTCAGGTTCACTCACTGCGGTTGAGTACAAAGTGGGGGCATAAGCGTCACCATCAAGGGGGGCGATTAAAAATTTTTTAATTTCACCCTGCTCAGATCATAGACATGTCACATCCCGCTCATTATGATGCCGCGCCCGCCTGACTTCATTGCGCGGGAATACAACGATATTTCACATTTTTTATGATGATTTTGAGGAATTATGGGCAACACCAACCTGGCTAACCCGGCGCCGTTGGGCTTAATGGGTTTTGGCATGACCACCATTCTGCTCAACCTGCATAACATAGGCATGTTCCCGCTCGATGGTATTATTCTGGCTATGGGCATCTTTTACGGCGGTATCGCGCAGATTTTTGCCGGCCTGCTGGAATATAAAAAAGGCAACACCTTTGGCTTAACCGCATTCACCTCCTACGGCTCTTTCTGGCTGACGCTGGTGGCGATTCTGCTGATGCCGAAAATGGGCCTGACGGAAGCCGCTAACGGCCACTTCCTCGGTGTTTACCTGGGTCTGTGGGGCGTTTTCACTCTGTTTATGTTCTTCGGTACTCTGAAAGGTGCGCGTGCTCTGCAGTTTGTCTTCCTGAGCCTGACCGTTCTGTTTGCCCTGCTGGCTATCGGCCACCTGGCGGACAACGAAGGTATCGTTCACATTGCAGGCTGGATTGGTCTGGTATGTGGCACCAGTGCAATCTACCTGGCGATGGGCGAAGTGCTCAACGAGCAGTTTGGTCGCACCATTCTGCCGATTGGCGAAAAGCACTAATCCCCCTCTTCGTGCCCGTACCGCGGGCACGAATTTCCCCCCGCTGCACGCTCCCCCTCCTGAATCGAACGTTTTTTACGCAAAACAAAAATACTTGCTAAACGAATTATTGATAATTGCGCGATTAAATTGATAATCATTATCACTAAGAATATTTTGGTCGGGTACATCCCGGATATTGGATATCAGACCGCCCCCAGAAAGGACCGTTAAAGGGATAAAGCGCTTCTTTTTTTACAGGACTGCCCAATGAATTCGAGCCTTGCCGCCGACGCCCAACCCGGCGAATCCATTATGGCGTCGCAATATCGCAGGATATTGCTCAGACGCTTCGCCTTAGGCGGCGTGCTTCTTCTGTGTATTGTCTGCTCCCTGCTTCTCGACTTTACTATCGGTCCATCCGGCCTTTCAGTCTCCACGCTATGGCATACGCTGGTTGACGCGTCCACAGCCGACATCGGCACGCGTACCATCGTCTGGGAAATACGCCTTCCTTTCGCATTGATGGCCATTGCCGTAGGTATGGCGCTTGGCCTGGCCGGTGCAGAGATGCAAACCATCCTGAATAACCCGCTTGCCAGCCCTTTTACGCTGGGTGTCTCATCTGCGGCCTCTTTCGGTGCGGCGCTGGCGATTGTGCTCGGTCTGGGTATTCCGGGTATTGCTGACAAATGGTTTGTCCCGGCGAATGCGTTTGTGTTCGCCCTGCTGGCCTGCTTTGTTCTGGACGGCATCAGCCGCTGGACGCGGGTGGCGACCTCCGGCGTAGTGCTGTTTGGCATTGCGCTGGTCTTTACCTTTAACGCGCTGATTTCCATTCTGCAGTTTGTCGCCAGCGAAGATACTCTCCAGGGCCTGGTGTTCTGGACCATGGGCAGCCTGGCCCGGGCCTCCTGGGACAAGCTGGCGATCCTCACCGTGGCACTGCTGATTATTATCCCTCTGTCGCTGAAAAATGCCTGGAAACTGACGGCGCTGCGCCTCGGTGAAGACCGCGCCGTCAGCTTCGGGATTAACGTCAGAAAGCTGCGCCTCACGACCCTGCTGCGCATCAGTATTATCTCGGCGCTCACCGTCGCCTTTGTGGGTCCCATTGGCTTTATTGGCCTGGTGGCACCGCATATTTCGCGGATGATCTTCGGCGAGGATCACCGTTTTTACCTGCCTGGCAGTATGCTGATTGGCGCTCTGGTGCTCTCTCTGGCCTCGGTATTATCCAAAAATATCGTGCCGGGCGTAGTGGTCCCCGTCGGCATCGTCACTTCTCTGGTCGGCGTGCCCTTCTTCCTGAGCATTATTATTCGCAACCGGGGGAACGTATGACCAACGGACTGCGTATCGGCGATCTGCACAGCGGCTATCGCAACAAAAAAATCATTGCAGGTCTGAACACGCCGCTATTGCCGCGCGGTCAGATCACCGCCCTGCTTGGGCCAAACGGCTCCGGAAAATCGACCCTGCTGCGCGCCCTTGCCGACTTAAACCCGGCGAAGGGATCGCTGCATCTTAACGGCGAAGATCTCATGTCGTTGCCATCGGTCACGCGGGCGAAAAAGGTGGTCTATCTGCCCCAGTCCCTGCCGCAGGGCGTGCATCTACATGCGCTGGAGTCGGTGATTGTTGCCCGCCGGGCCAGCGGCTCTACGTCCGGTCACGACGTTCAGCAGGAAGCCTGGGAGATCCTCAATAAGCTGGGCGTTTCGCATCTGGCGATGAGCTATCTCGACCAGCTTTCCGGCGGCCAGAAACAGCTGATTGGCCTGGCCCAGTCCCTGATTCGCCAGCCTGACTTGCTCCTGCTGGATGAGCCGCTCAGCGCACTCGATCTTAATTATCAATTTCACGTGATGGATATCGTCGCCCGCGAAACCCGCAGGCGGAACATCGTCACGGTTGTGGTTATCCATGACATCAATATCGCCCTGCGTCATGCGGAGTACGCGCTGATGCTGAAAAACGGTGCCCTGGTGGCAAGCGGCGTACCAGGCGAGGTCGTAACGCCCGCTAATTTGGCCACGGTGTACGGCGTGGATGGCAGGGTTGAATACTGTTCCCGGGGGCTGCCGCATGTGGTGGTCGACGGATTAACACCATAAGAAGAAGGAAGACAGGGATAATGGCACTAAAAAAAATCATTGCCGCCGCGGGCGGTCTGGCACTACTGCTTTCACCGTTTATCGCGCAGGCACAGACCTGGCCCATTACGGTCCGGGATCTCGATAACCGTACGGTCACAATTGAACACGAACCACAGCGCATTATTCTGCAGGACGGTCGGGATATTTTCGCCCTTGCCCTGCTCGAACGCGACAACCCGTTTGCGAAGGTGGTGGCCTGGAACAACCTGCCGAAAATGCAGGACTCCGAAACCTGGAATGTCCTGAAGCGTAAATGGCCCGAGGCAGAAAAGATCCTCGATATGAAATTCTCCGATCGGGGCGATGTCGATCTCGAAACGGTGATCTCCCGCCAGCCGGACCTGATGATCGCCCAGCTGCGCGCGAAACCGTCCCTGACCCAGAGCGGCGTGCTGGAAAAACTGGCCGCGCTGCATATTCCGGTGGTGTTCGTCGATTATGAACTGCATCCGGTCGAAAACACGCGTCCAAGCATCACCCTGCTGGGCAAAGTGTTGGGCCAGAGAGCGCGCGCGCAGGCCTATGTCGACTTTTACCAGCAGCGTCTGGATACGCTCCACGAACGTATGGCGAAGGCCCACAAAAAGCCGCTGGTATTTATCGAACCTATTGCCGGGGTTGGCGGGCTGGATAACGGCTGCTGCTTCACCCACGCACGCAACGGCTGGGGCGGTCTGGTCGAGGCGGCAGGCGGCAACAATATCGGCTCGCAGCTGCTGCCTGGCGCGACCGGAACGGTATCCGTGGAGAAAATTATTTCACTGAATCCGGACTACTACCTGATGACCGGTTCAAAACGCCCGGGCAAAGGCACCGCGATCGTTCCGTTCGGCTATAACGTGGCGCAGAACGACATCGCTACCGCCTTTAATGCGCTGCTGGCGCGCCAGGGCGTCGCCAGCATTCCCGCCGTCACCGCAGGCCATACCGGCGCGCTGTATCACCATTTCTACAACAATCCGTACAACATCATCGCCATTGAAACGCTGAGCAAAATCTTCTACCCGACGCTGTTTAACGATCTGAATCCACAGGATGATTACCACGCGATTATCCGTAACTTCACCGACATCCCGGATGACAATATTATCCTGAGTTACACCCCGACCCGTTAAATGAAAAGCGCCATCAATCGATGGCGCTTTTTTTATCAACCTCGCGTCAACAGCCCGACGGTATTATTTGTCACAGCGGCCTCTTTTCTGGACACTCGTTATGCAATCAAATATATAACGAGACGGTTTTATGATTTCAGGAAAAATGAGGTTCGGTCTGTTGGCGCTGGTACTGGTGCACTGTGCTCCTGCCGCAATGGCAAAAGATATTCGCGTGACCTACGCCGGTTCGATGGGCAAGGTGATGGATCAGGGCCTGGGTCCTCTATTTGCAAAAACCGACAGCGGTGAGTACCAGGGACAAGGACAAGGTGCGTACGGGATGGCGCGACTGCTGGCAAGCCATAAGCTGGAAGCTGACGTATTTGTCTCCGTCACCCCAGGGCCAATGCAGATACTGAAAGATGCAGGCTTAATAGACGATGCCGTGCCGGTGGCCAGCACCAGCATGGTTGTGGCCTATAGTCCGAAAGGGAAATACGGCAAGCAGTTTGAGGAAGCCAGCCAGAAGAAAGATGGCTCATGGCTGAATTTGCTGGCGCGAAGCGATGTGTCCTTCGGCCGTACCGACCCCTATGTCGACCCGAAAGGCCAGAATATTGTGTTCTCACTGATGCTGGCGGAGAAGTATTACCAGCAACCGGGTATCGCCGATAAGATCTTGGGTTCGCTGCAAAACCCGCAGCAGACGCATCAGGAAGGTGGCCTGCTGGCTCGCCTCGAAAGCGGCCAGGTTGACGCCGCGGCGGGCTATGAGAGCGAAGTGCGTTCGGCTCATCTGCCTTATGTTGCCTTGCCGGACGAAGTGAATCTGAGCAACCCGTCTATGGCTAAACAGTGGTATGACAGGGTCAGCTTCACCATTAAAGACAGCCAGGGTAAAGATCAGGTGCTGCATACCCAACCATTGGTTTTCTACGCAGCGGTACTGAAAAATGCGCCGAACGGCGTAGAGCAAGGCAAGAAGTTTGTCACCTTTATGCTGAGTGCAGAAGGGCAGAAGCTGTTTAGCGAATACGGTTATGCCGCGCCAAAAGGGGATAATCTATACGCCCGCTAAGACGTCCGGGATGGATTGCAGGCTGGCTTTCTCTGCCTGCAATCCTGCTGCTAAGCATTCCGTTTATTACCCTGATTAACGTCACACCATGGCGCCATTTACGGCTGGCATGGCGGGACGATGACGCGATAGCCATCTCCCTTAGCCTCGGACTTCTGTCGCTGGGGATGATTATCCTTATCGGCGTACCGGTGGCATGGTGGCTTTCGCAGGCCACAGGGAAAAAAAGGATCGCTGGCGAACTGCTGGTCATGGTCCCTCTTCTGACACCGCCGCTGGCAATGGGTATTTTACTGGTTTCGGCGTTCGGGCCCTACGGTCTGTTTGGTCAGTGGCTGTCTGTACTGGGCGCAACGCTCGTAAATAATCCGGCAGCGTTTGTGCTGGCTCAGGTTTATGGCGCGCTGCCGTATTTTATTGTGGTGGCGCGAACAGCCTTTGCCACCGTCCCCAAAGATATCCTTGAAGCGGGTCAGACGCTTGGTGCCTCTGGCTGGAACCGCTTTCGTTTTCTCACTTTGCCGTTGGCCTTGCCCGGACTGGCATCCGCCGTGACGCTCGCGTGGGTGCGGGCCGTTGGCGAGTTTGGCATTGTGATGATCTTTGCTTATTTCCCGCAGGGTATCCCTGTCAAGCTGTACACCAATCTGCAAAACGACGGTGTCGATTCGGTTTATACCCTGCTATGGATGCTGCTTATTGTGACGCTTCCGTTGCCGATGGTCTGCTTTGTTCTGGGCAAACGCACAGCGAAAACCCGTTAATGTGCCTGACTTGCGGATTCCACGGGTGCGCCGACTTCCGCCTCGGTCCGATCATGCCGTAACCACAGTCCCAGAGCCAGCCCCACCATCGACAGCGCCAGCACATACCAGGCCGGCGCCATCGGCGAGACGTTCATCAGCAGCGTCACGGCAATCGGCGTCAGCCCGCCGAAGATAGCGTAGGAGACGTTGTAAGAGAACGAGATCCCGGTGAAACGGACCGCCGCCGGGAAGGCCCGCACCATCACATAGGGCACAGCCCCGACAACCCCAACGCACAGCCCCGACAACCCCAACGCACAGCCCCACAAGACCGTAAAGGAAGAACAGCATTTCCGGGCGGGTACCTGCCAGGTGATAGAACAGCCAGCTGGCGCAGGCCAGCAGGATGCTGCCGATAATAAAGATTCTGCTGGCACCGATTCTGTCGACCACCAGACCGGCAATCAGACAGCCGAAGCAGAGCATAATGGTCGCGATACCGTTGGCCTGCAGAGTCAGCGCTGGGGCGAAGCCATACTGTTTTTGTAGCCACACCGGCGACATCAGGATCACCACCACAATCCCGGCGGAGAGCAGCCAGGTCAGTAGCATCGATACCACCACCGCCTTTTTATGCTCCAGCACCACGGATTTAACCGGCAGTTCCTGAGCCAGTGCCTTACGCTGCTGCATCGCAAGGAAGATCGGGGTTTCCTGCAGCCAGCGGCGCAAATACATCGCCACCAGGCCAAAGGCACCGCCCAGCAGGAACGGCAGACGCCAGCCCCACTCGTGCACGGCCTCCTGCGTCATCCGGGTATTCACCTGCGTCGCAACAACCGAGCCCAGCAGAATGCCAACGGTCAGACCCGCCGTCAGCGTACCACAGGCAATGCCAATGCGGCGTTCAGGCACATGCTCCGCCACAAAGACCCAGGCTCCCGGCACTTCACCGCCAATTGCCGCGCCCTGCAGAACACGCATCAACAACAGCAACAGCGGTGCGACGATCCCAAGGGTGGCGTAGGTCGGCAGCAGGCCGATAGCCAGCGTCGGAACGGCCATCAGCAGGATGCTGAGGGTAAACATTTTCTTACGCCCGACCAGATCGCCGAAGTGCGCCATGACGATCCCGCCCAGCGGACGCGCCAGATAACCAGCGGCAAAAATACCGAAGGTCTGAACCTGACGGAGCCATTCCGGGATATCCGCCGGGAAGAACAGCTCCCCGACGACCGCAGCAAAGAAGACGAAGATAATGAAGTCGTAAAACTCCAGCGCACCACCAAGGGCGGCCAGCGTCAGCGTTTTATAATCCTGACCATTAAGATGACGCGTGTGCTTTGACATAACAAACCATTTGTAAATAGACAGAGGTGAATTTATTTATTCGAACAGTGTAAACCTTAAATTACCATACCGTAAATAAATAGCCACGCCACAGCCAATGCAAGTTATGTCATGAAAGCATCAGATTCAGGATATTGTTTCGCGCCTTGCGCTTTTGGGGCGAAATGCTGCTACCACCTGCGGATCAGTTTCCACATACGGCCCCTCCAGCAACTGTACACAATACGGTACACTTGCAAAGATACCTGCCACCCGCGTTTTTCCGTCGTCGGATTTAACGCCTTCCAGCGTCTCCTGAATGGATTTCGGTTGCCCCGGCAGATTAAGGATCAGCGCCTGTTTGCGGATCGCCCCGACCTGGCGTGAGAGAATAGCGGTGGGGACAAAGTGCAGGCTAATTTGTCGCATCTGCTCACCAAAGCCCGGCATCTCGCGATCGGCAATCGCCAGGGTCGCATCCGGCGTAACGTCGCGTCGAGCAGGCCCGGTACCGCCAGTGGTGAGCACCAGATGGCAGCTCATTTCATCGACCAGTTCACAGAGCGTTTGCTCGATAATCGGCTGTTCGTCAGGGATAAGACGGGTCAGCAGCTCAAAAGGCGTGGTCAGCGCGCGTGATAGCCAGGCTTCCAGCGCCGGGATACCTTTATCCTGATAGACGCCGCTTGATGCGCGGTCGGAAATAGAAACTAAGCCAATGCGTAATGTGTTCATATCTGTTCCGTACAAACTTGTCGTTTTGCAGAAATGATACACGCAGGTGGGGAGAAGAGACAAAAATTCGCGGGAGTTGCGTGGCCGCAGAGCGGCCACGCGGAATGATTACAGCAGATCGCCGATCATTTTTTCCAGTTTTTCCTGATCAATAGCAAACTTGCGAATACCGTCCGCCAGTTTGTCTACCGCCATCGGATCCTGGTTGTGCTGCCACAGGAATTCCGCTTCGGTGATACGCGCCGGACGCGCTTTCACTTCGCCGCTGTAAGACAGCTTACGCTCGATAGCGCCTTCGCTTTCCGCCAGCTCTTTCAACAGGGTCGGCGCGATGGTCAGACGGTCACAGCCAGCCAGCTCAACGATTTCGCCGAGGTTACGGAAGCTTGCGCCCATCACCACGGTTTCGTAACCGTGCGCTTTGTAGTACTGGTAAATCTCAGTTACCGATACCACGCCCGGATCTTCAGCAGGCGCATACTCTTTCTTATCGGTGTTAGCTTTGTACCAGTCGAGGATACGGCCGACGAACGGAGAGATCAGGAAGACACCCGCTTCAGCACAGGCGCGCGCCTGGACGAAGGAGAACAGCAGGGTCAGGTTACAGTTGATGCCTTCTTTTTCCAGCTGCTCAGCGGCACGGATGCCCTGCCAGGTGGAAGCCAGTTTGATCAGGATACGATCGTTGCTGATACCAGCATCGTTATAGAGTTTGATAAGGCGCTTAGCTTTGGCGATAGACGCTTCGGTGTCGTAGGACAGACGCGCGTCAACTTCGGTAGAGATACGACCCGGGATCAGCTTGAGGATCTCCAGACCGATATTCACCGCCAGCTTGTCACCCGCATCAATAACCTGCTGTGCACGATCGCTGCTCTGGCTACGCGCCCAGGTCACCGCGTCGTCAATCAGCTTGCGGTATTCAGGGATCTGCGCTGCGCCAAGGATCAGAGAAGGGTTGGTGGTGGCATCCTGCGGCTGATAAAGCTTCATTGCCGCGATGTCCCCGGTATCAGCCACTACGGTGGTGTACTGACGCAGGGAGGTCAATTTATCCGTCATGATAGTGTTTCTCTTTTAACGATACTTCGATACACCGTGCCGCAGACCACCTGCGACGCAGGATATGACAAGTATACTTGTTAGGGGGATGTAACCGGTCTTCTGCTGATGATAACACGACGCCAGACCAGCGCAACCGCCGACACTATGCGGGTATAGCGCGCCAGGAACATACCGCCGGAAAAATAGCCCTCCGATTGCAGCCATCGATCAACCCTGACGTTTTTTTTGCTAAAGTCAGGTAAATTTCCCGCAAGGACTGGATATGCTGATTCTGATTTCACCGGCAAAAACGCTGGATTACCAAAGCCCGCTGGCGACAACCCGCTTTACCCGGCCCGAACTGTTGGATCACTCTCAACAGCTGATTAGCGAAGCGCGCAAGCTCTCCGCGCCGCAGATCGGCAAACTGATGGGCATCAGCGACAAACTGGCCGATCTCAATGCCACCCGTTTTCACGACTGGCAGCCGGACTTCACGCCGGACAACGCCCGCCAGGCGCTGCTCGCCTTCAAAGGCGATGTCTACACTGGCCTGCAGGCGGAAACCTTTAGCGAAGCGGATTTCGACTTTGCCCAGCAGCATCTCAGAATGCTTTCCGGCCTGTATGGCGTTCTGCGCCCGCTGGATCTGATGCAGCCCTACCGCCTGGAGATGGGGATCCGCCTTGCCAACGCACGCGGCAAGGATCTGTACCAGTTCTGGGGCGATGTAATTACCAACAAGCTTAACGACGCGCTCCGCGAACAGGGTGATAAGGTCGTGGTTAACCTGGCCTCAGATGAATACTACAAGTCCGTGCGCCCGCAAAAACTGGACGCGCAGATCGTTAAACCCGTCTTCCTCGATGAGAAGAATGGCAAGTTTAAGGTGATTAGTTTCTATGCCAAGAAGGCGCGCGGGCTGATGAGCCGCTATATCATTGAAAACCGGCTGGCAAAACCGGAACAGCTGAACCACTTTGACAGCGAAGGCTATTTCTTTGATGCAGCCGCGTCGTCAGAGCGGGAGAAGGTGTTTAAGCGTCACGAGCAGTAATGCGGTGCCATCTCCCACGGAGAGGGCACCGCATTAAGGGTGACGATCGTCATGGGGGCCTGCACGGCGCTCTTCAACATGGCGGGGTTCAGGATGATGGTCGTGACCGTGAGGCTGCCAGCGGTTATCCCGCCACTGGTAATGTTCCTTCCACCATTGCTGGTCACGCCAGCGATCCCCATCCCAGTGGCGTCCGACGCTATCCCGATCGCCAATCTGCAGCTTCACCGACGGCAGCAGGGTGATCTCCGCCGCCTGAGCCATCATCGGAGCCACCAGCACCAAAGAAAGCGCAAAAATCGCAGGTTTCAACATAGGTTACTCCTTTCTCATCATTGCCCGTTATGGGTCGATGTCAGGAGAGTACCGGTCGTGAAGCCTGAAGGTTATTCTCTGCAATCCTAATCTCTGAGCGCCCGCATTTATTGGGAATTTCTACATAATCTCTCCCCATTTCCCCCGCGTGGAGGGGAAACAGAGACATTACGCTTTTTCCATCATCAACTGACGCAGCGCGGCGAAATCCGCCGGTAAGCGCTTAGAGAGCAGCGGCAGATCGGCGCGGTCCGCAAGCTCTTTCGGCAGCGGCAGAGTGTCGCCAAGGATCGCCTCAACGCTCTCTTTGAACTTCGCCGGGTGCGCCGTCCCGAGGAACAGACCGTATTCGCCCGGATTCAGCTGGTCACGCAGCGCACGGTACGCCACTGCCGCATGAGGCTCCGGGGTGTAGCCCAGCGCTTTCAGCTCGCGCATGGTCGCTTTGGTGGTCTCATCGTCAACGGCGGCATAGCCCAGCTCGCCGAGGCGCCAGATTTTACGGCGGAACAGCTCCTCCACGCGCGGCCAGTTGTTCGGCTGGCTGACGTCCATGGCGTTAGACAGGGTTGCCTGCGTGGTCTTCGGTGTCCATTCACCCTCTTTCAGGAAGCGCGGCACCGTATCGTTGGCGTTGGTCGCGGCGATGAAACGCTTCACCGGCAATCCTAAGGATTTGGCCAGCAGGCCGGCAGTCAGATCGCCAAAGTTACCGCTCGGAACGGAGATAACCAGCTGGTTACGCGCTTCCTGCGGCAGCTGTGCCACGGCTTCGAAGTAGTAGCAGATCTGCGCCAGCAGACGGCTGATGTTAATGGAGTTCGCCGAATTAAGACCCAGTGCCACCTTAAGCTCTTCATCGTCAAAGGCCTGTTTCACCAGCGCCTGGCAGGCGTCAAAGTCGCCATCGATAGAGACGGTTTCAATATTGCCGCCGAGGGTACAGAACAGTTTCTCCTGTAGCGGGCTGATTTTTCCATGCGGATAGAGAATGATGACGCGCACGTTCGGCAGACCGTAAAACGCATGGGCCACGGCAGCACCGGTATCGCCGGAGGTGGCGGTCAGAATGGTCACCGGCTTGTCACCGCTGATATGCCCCAGCATCTGCGCCATAAAGCGGCCACCGAAGTCTTTAAAGGCAAGGGTCGGGCCGTGGAACAGCTCCAGGCAGCCGACATCGTCCTGCACCTGACTGACCGGCGCCGGGAAGGCAAACGCCTTACGCACGCGCTCTTCCAGGATTTCCTGCGGGATCTCATCGCCGATAAAGGCGGTCAGAATTTTGGCGCTGCGGGAAACAAAATCCTGCTCCAGCATGTCGTCAACGTCGGTCAGGCTGAATTCCGGCAGATCGTGCGGAAAAAACAGCCCCTGATTTTTACCCAGCCCCTGAGTGACGGCCTGCGCAAAGCTGACCTGCTCGTTATGATCTTTAAGATTGTAGAGTTTCATGTCTTATCCTGTTACCCGTGCGCCTGCCGTATCCAGACGGCAAATATGAACAAAGCCTTCGTGATTCTGCAAATAGTGTTTACCCAGCCAGTCGGCAACGCGCTGCGCGGTGTCCGGCTTATCGCACAGCGCAAACAGTGTGGGGCCGGAGCCGGAAATACCGCAGGCCAGTGCGCCGATATCGGCAACGGCCTGACGCGCTTCATGGAAGCCCGGCAGCAGCCTGGTGCGGTACGGTTCGGCAATCACGTCTTTCATTAATGCCGCAGCCAGTTCCGGCTGGCGGCTGTAGCAGGCGTGAATAAAGCCCGCCAGGTGGCGACCGTGGGCGATACAGTCCTGACGGCGATACTGCGCCGGCAAAATCGCCCGCGCTTCCGCCGTCGAGACCTTAATGCCCGAATAGGCCAGTACCCACAGCCATTCATCAAAGCCTGGCACCTGCTGGCTGATAATGCCGTTTTCTTCGATCATCAGCTGAATGCCGCCGAGGAAGCAGGGTGCGACATTATCGTAATGCACGCTGCCTGAAATCCGCCCTTCCAACTCGCCCATCAGCGCCAGCATCCGATCGTTATTCAGCGGCCTGCCGCAAAACTCGTTCATCGCCACCAGGGCAGCAACCACCGAACAGGCGCTGGAGCCGAGGCCGGAGCCAATCGGCATATTCTTTTCCAGCGTCATCGCTACCGGTACCGTTTTGCCGATCTCCTGGCAGAAACGCTCCCAGCACTGATAAACGATATTCTCCCGCGGTTCAGTCGGCAGCTTGCTGGCAAAACGCCCGAGGTTTTGCAGACTGAAGCTGTCGGCAGCTTCAACAGAGACATTATCCCCCAGCGGCGTTCCATCGACCGGCGTGACCGCCGCGCCCAGCACATCAAACCCAACGCTCATATTGGCGCTGGAGGCCGGGGCATACACTTTGACCATGTTAAACTCCTAACTTCCAGGACAGGGTGCGCAGCAGGTCGGCAAACACGCCCGCCGCCGTCACGTCATTGCCCGCCCCGTAACCGCGCAGCACCAGCGGCAGCGGTTGGTAATAGTGGCTGTAGAAGGCCAGCGCATTCTCGCCGTTCTTCACTTTATACAGCGGATCGTTACCGTCCACTTCGGCGATTTTCACCCGGCAGACACCGTCATCTTCGATATTGCCGACATAGCGTAGCACCTTACCTTCATCACGCGCTTTCGCCACGCGGTCAGCGAACGGGGCATCCAGCTGCGGCAGACGCGCCATAAACGCGTCGATATCGCCCGAGGCGTCGAAGCTGTCCGGTAGCGCAGACTCGACGACAATATCGCTGAGCTCCAGGCTACGGCCGGTTTCACGGGCCAGAATCAGCAGCTTGCGCGCCACATCCATCCCGGAGAGATCCTCACGCGGGTCCGGCTCGGTATAGCCCATTTCACGCGCCAGGGCGGTGGCCCCGGACAGGCTCATCCCTTCGTCCAGCTTGCCGAAGATAAACGACAGCGAACCGGACAGGATCCCGGAGAAACGCTGCAGCTCATCACCTGCGTTCAGCAGGTTTTGCAGGTTTTCGATAACCGGCAGGCCCGCACCGACGTTGGTGTCATAGAGGAACTTACGTCGGGATTTACTGGCCGCGTGGCGCAGTTGATGGTAGTAATCCATCGACGAGGTGTTGGCCTTTTTGTTCGGCGTCACCACGTGGAAGCCTTCGCGCAGGAAATCCGCATACTGATCGGCAACCGCCTGATGCGACGTACAGTCGACGATAACCGGGTTCAACAGATGGTACTCTTTTACCAGCCGGATAAGGCGACCCAGATTGAACGGCTCTTTGGCTTCCGCCAGCTCAGCCTGCCAGTTGTCGAGATTCAGGCCGTGTACGTTGGTGAGCAGCGCTTTGGAGTTCGCCACCCCGCAAACACGCAGGTCGATATGTTTGCTTTTCAGCCATGCCTGCTGACGCTTAAGCTGCTCCAGCAGTGCACCGCCGACGCCGCCGACGCCGATAACAAAGACTTCGATCACCTGATCGGTATTAAACAGCATCTGGTGCGTAACGCGGACGCCAACGGTCGCATCGTCATTATCGACCACCACGGAAATCGAGCGCTCGGAAGAGCCCTGCGCGATAGCCACGATATTGATATTCGCCCGGGCCAGCGCGGCAAAGAACTTCGCCGAGATACCGCGCAGCGTGCGCATGCCGTCACCCACCACAGAAATAATAGCCAGACGTTCCATAATCGCCAGCGGCTCCAGCAACTCCTCTTTCAGCTCCAGATAGAACTCATCTTCCATCGCTTTTTTTGCACGCGCGCAGTCGCTTTGCGGCACGCAGAAGCTGATGCTGTACTCGGAAGAGGACTGGGTGATCAGCACCACCGAAATACCGGCGCGGGACATGGTGGCAAAGACGCGGGCCGCCATGCCGACCATGCCTTTCATTCCCGGTCCGGAGACGTTGAACATCGCCATATTGTTGAGATTGGAAATGCCTTTTACCGGCAGGTCGTCTTCATTCTGGCTGGCACCAATCAGCGTACCCGGCGCCTGCGGATTGCCGGTATTTTTAATCAGACAGGGGATCTGGAACTGGGCAATAGGGGCAATGGTGCGCGGGTGCAGTACTTTGGCGCCGAAATAGGAGAGCTCCATCGCTTCCTGCCAGGACATGGACTTTAGCAGGCGCGCATCGGGAACCTGACGCGGGTCGCAGGTATAGACACCGTCAACGTCAGTCCAGATTTCACAGCAGTCGGCGCGCAGACAGGCTGCCAGAACCGCCGCCGAGTAGTCGGAGCCGTTACGGCCCAGCACCACCAGCTCACCTTTTTCATTCCCGGCGGTAAAGCCCGCCATCAACACCATATGGTCAGACGGAATACGGCTGGCGGCGATGCGGCGCGTAGACTCGGCGATATCTACGGTAGATTCAAGGTAGTGGCCAACCGCCAGCAGTTTTTCCACCGGGTCGATCACAGAGACCTTTTGGCCGCGCGCTTCGAGCAGGCCCGCCATAATGGCGATAGAGAGTTTTTCCCCGCGGCAAATCAGCGCGGCGTTGATCGCATCCGGGCACTGACCGAGCAGGCTGATACCATGCAGGACATGTTTAATCTGCGCAAATTCTTGTTCGACAAAGGCTTTGAGCTGGGCGAGTGGGAAACCAGGCTGGTCGTCGGCCAGGCCCTGGAGCAGTTCGGCAAAGATACGTTCGGCGTCGCTAATGTTCGGTACGGCATCCTGCCCGCTAATGGTCTTTTCAATCATCGCAACCAGATGATTGGTGATTTTTGCCGGGGCAGAGAGCACTGTGGCGACCTGCCCCTGCCTGGCATTACTTTCCAGAATATCGGCTACACGCTGGAAACGTTCCGCGTTTGCCACTGATGTACCGCCAAACTTCAACACTCGCATGGTATACCTCTGAGATCTTTGGTCGAAAAAAAAGCCCGCACTGTTCAGGTGCGGGCTTTTTTTGTGTTTCCTGTACGCGTCAGCCCGCACTGTTACCTGTGGTAATAGTGATGGTTGTAATCGTGGTGATTGTGCTGATGCGAATCATGGATGTTGTGTACCTGTTATTTTAAACTGCCTGTCGTGTTACCTATACGGTTAAAGTATCTGTCTTCCTAAGTCAATGAATTTCCGATTTGCTCATGTTTTATACAACCTTACATATCAACCGAATAACCCGTCCTCTTTAACCCAAATACGTTTAAACTGCACAACAAAACAGGATATGTCGTCATATAACAAACTTATGACAACATTTTAATCTGATAGTTTTTTTTCAATATCGTGCAACAAACGGTGCAGCATTGCCGTGTCCCGCTGTTCAAGCAGGCCAATACGCTGCTGTAGCCAGTCGGCAAGTTTGACGTCATCCGCGACGGTAAGTCGCTCAAGCAGACGTAAACCACGTGCACGCAATGCCTGCAGCTGATTTTCATCCACCGGCGCAGGCGACGTGGGCAGGTTTTGCATTAACGCGGCTAACTGATAGCAGTAGACCATCACAGCCTGTCCTAAATTGAGGGAAGGGTAATCCGCCACCATCGGCACACCGGTCAGCACGTCCGCCAAAGCCAGTTCATCATTAGTCAGGCCGGAGTCTTCGCGCCCGAAAACCAACGCGGCGCTGCCCTGCCACTGTGCTTTTTCACTTAGCAGCGGGAGTAGTTCCTGGGGTGTGGCGTAGTAATGGAAACGAGCGCGGCTGCGTGCGGTGGTAGCAACCGTGAAATCAATATCCTTTAGGGCATCGGCCAGTGTGGGATAAGTTTCAATATTATCAATCACATCGCCGGCACCATGCGCCACGACACGCGTCGCGGGCAACAGATGCGCCTGGCTGTCGACAATACGCATCTGCACAAACCCCATGGTCTTCATCGCCCTTGCGGCGGCCCCGATATTTTCTGCTCTCGCAGGAGCAACCAGCACAATCACTAAGCGCATTTCACTTTCTCTAATATCCTCGGCAGGACGAATAACCCCACTAACGTCAAGTTATTACGCGCCGCAAAATTACATAACCGCAACAAAAGCCGTTGAAATTGCGCTTTGAAACAGTTACAAGGAGCTAATCTGTCTCAGATGACAATCCACACGAACTATGTTAACAGAACAAACATATCCTTATGTTTATTAATGGTAATTTAAGTCGTCCTTTGCTGTACCATTTGGGTTCATCCCGTTTATCAGTTACCCAGGGCCACCATTTGAATTGTTGAAAAATTGTGACCAAAGCTAGCATTCGGATACGATGATTTCATCAAACTGTTAACGTGCTACAATTGAACTTGATATATGTCAACGAAGCGTAGTTTTATTGGGTGTTATGTGTCTCTTACCCTGTTATGTTGCTGTTAAAATGGTTAGGATTACAGCCGTTTTTGACACTGTCGGGTCCAGAGGGAAAGTACCCACGACCAAGCTAATGATGTTGTTGACGTTGATGGAAAGTGCATCAAGAACGCAATTACGTACTTTAGTCATGTTACGCCGGTCATGTTAATTTGCGACATGTATCAGGCAGGTCAGGGACTTTTGTACTTCCTGTTTCGATTTAGTTGGCAATTTAGGTAGCAAACATGCAGACCCCGCACATTCTTATCGTTGAAGACGAGTTGGTAACACGCAACACGTTGAAGAGCATTTTCGAAGCGGAAGGCTATGATGTATTCGAAGCGACAGATGGCGCGGAAATGCATCAAATCCTCTCAGAAAATGATGTTAACCTGGTGATCATGGACATCAATCTTCCCGGCAAAAATGGTCTTTTGCTGGCACGTGAACTGCGCGAGCAGGCCAACGTGGCGCTGATGTTCCTGACCGGCCGTGATAACGAAGTCGACAAAATCCTCGGCCTGGAAATCGGCGCCGATGACTACATCACCAAACCGTTTAACCCGCGCGAACTGACTATCCGTGCACGTAACCTGCTGTCCCGTACCATGAATCTGGGTACCATCAGCGAAGAACGTCGCAGCGTTGAAAGCTACAAGTTCAACGGCTGGGAGCTGGATATCAACAGCCGCTCTCTGGTCAGCCCGAACGGCGAACAGTACAAACTTCCGCGCAGTGAATTCCGCGCCATGCTGCACTTCTGTGAAAACCCGGGCAAAATTCAGTCCCGTGCCGAACTGCTGAAGAAAATGACCGGCCGTGAGCTGAAGCCGCACGACCGTACTGTTGACGTGACCATTCGTCGTATCCGTAAACACTTCGAATCCACGCCGGACACCCCGGAAATCATCGCCACGATTCACGGTGAAGGCTACCGTTTCTGCGGCGACCTGGTGGATTAATCCTCGCGCTTAACATGAAAAATCGGCACTCCACCTCAGACTGCTGACAAAGTCCAGGCCCCAGGGCCTGGACTTTTTTTCAATTGAACCGTCCCGGTGCTCCAGGAGACGAAACGCCCTGAGAGAGAAGTCATCTGGATGACCATACAATAATCCCTTTTCACCTGAGATACGCCAGCGGACTGTCCGGATAGTTCTGGCGGTGTGAACGCTCATTCCGGACGCGAATGTACCGATGAATTTCTTATAAAGTGACATAGTATATTCCACTGTAACACCAGCAGTGTTCGGTGCCCACTTCGCTTTGCTGCAGCTTAATCCTGACGCTGCAGTGTTACGTGTTAAAGCTGAAACAAAAAATAGCGGTCATTATCAAAACAACTAATTCTCAATTTCCCAGGTTCCAGTGTCATATTAAGTCACGGCTAATACAGCTCAGGAAAAGACTATATATTTTAACCATAAATTCTTTCCAGTAACTTTCTATAGCTGGAGTCCAGGGTAACTTCAGTCTGGAGATTGGCCGCTCTCAAATATAATGCGTGCTTTTTCGGAATTAGATGCTTTATTCTTAGTAGCGCTTTTGCTGCTGAATTAGGTTGCAATTTATCTGCGCGTTTTGCCAGCGCGTAAAAATCAGCAGGCGGAGACAGTCTGAGCTGCCTGAAGCCGTAGCCACTTTGCGTCATAGATAAACTCCGGATAATTTTACTGCGGAAACTGTTATCTGCTACGACGATATCAGATAACAAGTAGCAAAGCCTTGTTGCCGCATTTGATGCCCATTCGGTGCCGGTAATAGCGTAGGACAAATAAGTAAACGGGCTATGGTGACATGTAGGTAACAGTAGAGATAAAATCTCCTCTTCCGATAAGATATTATCTTTATACAAGAGATGTAATAAAGAAACATATGCATCTGCAAGATGAGACGCCCCCCCTTTACTACCACTTTTGCAATCTTGTTAGCCACATGTTCATTATCACTAATTTCTGCAGTTAGCGCCACAGCCACTATATTCAAATTTTCCGCTGTAGGACTGCAGGCCAGACTCACGATTAGTTTCTTAAGCGCATCAAGGCCCCGTCCTTTGGGGCTGTTCGCCAGCAAAGGATTACCGATATAACAGTACCAGTCTCCTGTAAACCCTGATCTCACAGGTATTTTTCTTGTTCGAGCGATAAAGGTTAATTTGCCCCCTGTAATTTTTGCTTTTTTTATTATTTTTTCCCTTAATTTATTCAGTAAAACACCATCTTCAACTATATCATATATCTTATCTGTCCAGGATATTGATTTATATAACACTAAGCGCAATAAAGTATCTGGTTTAACTTCTGCTGAACCAGGTGTACCATCAGTGAAAAAGACCTCCGCTTCTTTTATATCTAAACCAGAGTTAACAAACTTACCTTTTTTTTGCCATTTTAAAGCTCTATCCTTCAGGATATTGAGGTAGTCAGATTCTGGGCAGCTTATGTTTGACCATGGATCAAGAATATAATATTCACCTCCAGTTTTTATCCGGCATACTACATGCTCAAAGTCGCTATCTTCAGGCATATGATACCAAATCTTTTCTGTGGATAACCCATAACCATAGCACAATAAACATATAATATCTGCCATCTCCCCACAATTACCCGTTTCCAGGTCGATGGATCGAGAAAGGCTTAATTGTGTAAACGGTGCTGCACGACAAAAACCTATTCTGTTACAAGCGTCCTGAAAGTCATCCAGGTTTTGCCCGATCTTTATTCTGGAAGTGGTTTTGTAATCATTACCTTTATAAATGAAACAGACCAAATCCTTAAGGGTTGCAGGAATTTTATGTTGATTATAGACCGTGTCTTCTTTTTTTACTGCCGATTTTAATTTACGTTTTCTTTCGATGTCATCAATAATCTTCAACCACGTATCGACTCCATCAAATGGAACGCTGATACCGCTAGTTGATATATTCCCTTTCTGATTTTCTACCGACATTACAGATCGCAATGATAAATCTGGCGATGAAGGAATCATTATTCAGCTCCTGTAAAAAATGACATTCCCCTGTGGGGACGGTTACATTCTTTATAGTGACGCGCAATGATTTTCACCACTTATATCACGAAACAGAACCGGTTTATTCATATTCCAGCCAGACGTGCTGTCTGGATAGTTGTGGAGAGTCAGAACAACGACGACTCACAGTGGACGGCCATCACTCCGAAGATCGGCTGTACGCCGGATACACTGCCTATCTGGCTGCGTCAGCATGAGCACCGGTGAGGGAGGCCTCACCATCGCTGATTACCGGAAACTCAACGTCGGGGAGTCAGGTCGGGGGCTGGTAGCACACGGCCTCCAGCGCCGACCAGCCATATTAGAGATTGTTGCATGCCGCTTTCCTGTTATTCACGCCACGGCATAATTGGCACCGCGCTCAGTGCGTTCTTCGGCGATCCTTCGACCACTTTATCGGAATAGGCCAGGTAGGCCAGTGCGTTACGGCGGGCGTCGTAGAAGCGAACCACCTGCAGCTTTTTAAACACCAGCGACGTGCGTTTCTGGAACACCACCTCACCCTGTGCTTTGCCGTTTTTGATCCTGTCGGTCAGCTCGACCGGCCCAACCTGCTGGCAGGAGATCGCCGCGTCGGAGGTATCTTCAGCCAGCCCCAGACCACCTTTAATCCCACCGGTTTTGGCGCGGCTGATATAGCAGGTCACGTTCTTAACATCGGGATCGTCAAACGCCTCAACGACAATTTTATGATCCGGGCCAAACATTTTAAATACGGTATCAACGGAGCCGATCTCCTCCGCATACGCCGCCTGGCCGACCACCGCCAGCAACAATCCCGTGACTAAACTCTTGTATTTCATATTGTTACCATTTTAAAAAATTCAGCAGCGCAATTGATCGCTGTTTAAGAATAAAATTCTTTAAGATCACAGTATTACATAAATGATGCTAAAGAATCTGCCGGAAACATGCGGATACGCAGCCAGGGAGGCGAATGCGCAGACAATAAAAAATGCTATTATCCACATCACCTGATGTCAGGTACTCGCGGTTTAAGGATGAGGATATTATATGGATCAGGCTGGAATTATTCGCGATCTCCTTAGCTGGCTGGAAGGAAATCTGGATCAGCCACTCTCACTGGATAATGTTGCGGCAAAGGCCGGCTATTCCAAGTGGCATCTGCAGCGTATGTTTAAAGACGTTACCGGCGAGGCTATCGGCGCCTATATTCGCGCTCGTCGTCTGGGGAAATCCGCCGTTGCGCTACGCCTGACTGCTCGCCCCATCCTTGATATCGCCCTGCAGTATCGTTTTGACTCACAGCAAACTTTTACCCGCGCGTTTAAGAAGCAGTTCGCTCAGACGCCCGCGTACTATCGCCGCTCACCGGAGTGGAACGCCTTCGGGATGCGCCCGCCGCTGCGTCTTGACGACGTGCAGCTGCCAACGCACAACTTCATCACGCTGCCCCTGACAAACCTGACCGGCGTCACTCAGAGCTATACCTGTTCTCTGGAGGAGATCTCCGATTTCCGTAATCAGATGCGTATCCAGTTCTGGCGGCAGTTCCTGGGTGCAGCACCCAGCATACCACCAGTGCTCTACGGTCTGAACGAGACGCGTCCAAGCCTGGAGAAGGATGATGAGCAGGAGGTGCTCTACACCACCGCACTGACGCCGGATACGGCTAACGGCCATCTGCTGAACGCGCAGCCGGTGACACTCGAAGGCGGCGAGTACGTCATGTTCACCTACAACGGGCTGGCTTCGGGGCTGCAGGAGTTTATCCTGATGCTTTACGGCACCTGTATGCCGACGCTGAATTTGATCCGCCGTAAAGGCCCCGATATTGAGCGGTTTTACGCGCAGAACAGAACCCGGGACCAGGAGCCGCCAACGCATATTCGTGGCGAATACCTGATCCCCATCCGTCGTTAACGCTGCAGCTCGTCCAGCGCAGGGGCGTCAAGATGCGACACGTCCCCTGCCGTCTCCACCACCCAGCCAGACGCCAGCCACGGACTCTGCTGATAATCCACGCGGGAAATCGAGCAGTTACGCAGACGCAGACGGCGTTCCGCAAAAGCGGGTAGCCCGAGGATCGTACTCACCAGACAGCCCAACGCCATGCCGTGGCTCACCAGCAGCGGGCGACTGCCTTTCGGCAGATCCAGGCAGGCGGCAAGCGCAGCGTGCATACGCTCGCTCATCTCCTGCATAGACTCACCGTCCGGAATACGGCCATCCGCCGTGCCGTTAACCAACTGACGACGCCAGCTCTCTTCTTCTTCGGTCAGGGAGTCGATATGACGCTTTTCCAGCACGCCCATATCCAGCTCGCGCAGGCGAGGATCGTAAGTCACGCCACAGCCGCAGGCGTCGGCGATGATCTCAGCCGTGCGGCGGGTGCGACCTAAGTCGCTGGATATAATATGGGTGATGCCCAGCGTTTTCGCGCGCTCACCCACCTGCAAGGCCTGCTGTTCGCCATTATCCGTCAGCGGACTGTCGGACTGGCCCTGAATACGTCGCTCGGCGTTCCACTGCGTCTCACCGTGGCGAACCAGGTATACCTGTGACATATTTTTTATCCGTTATACTGCGATGACAATTTCTTACAGGGAGGAAGCTGTGTCGCCCTACGGCCTGGTAGCCGTTACGCAACGCAGACTGTATAGATTATGCACCATGTTGTCTCAGCCACCACTAATCCCGCCAAAATTAAGGCAATTCTGCAGGCATTCAACGAAATCTTCGGCGAAGGATCCTGCCATATCGAGTCCGTTTCCGTCGCGAGCGGTGTCCCGGAACAGCCTTTTGGCAGCGAAGAAACGCGCGCTGGCGCACGAAATCGCACGATCAATGCCCGCAAGACGCAGCCAGAGGCCGATTTCTGGGTCGCCATTGAAGCCGGGATCGACGAAGGCAGCACCTTTAGCTGGGTGGTGATTGAGAGTCGGGAACAGCGAGGAGAAGCCCGCTCGGCAACGCTGCCGCTGCCGAAGGTCATTCTTGAGAAGGTGTATGCCGGTGAAGCGTTAGGTTCGGTAATGGCGCAGTTCAGCGGCATCGACGAACCTGGACGCAAAGAGGGCGCTATCGGGATTTTTACTGCCGGTAAGCTGACCAGAAGCAGCGTCTATCAGCAGGCGGTGATGCTCGCCCTTAGCCCCTTCCACAACGAGGTTTATCGCTGAGAAGAGATCAGCACCTGTTCCAGCCAGTGGCACAGTTCAACCGGCGCCGCTTTCAGGCTGTTCGAACCTCGGGTGATGGTGGCGATACCGGCACCCAGCTCGCTTTTCAGCTCCCGCTGGCTCATTTCACCGCGCAGCAGCTCTTCAATGATACGCACCCGGGTGCCCAGCGCTTCCCGCTCGTCCGGCGTCATCATCAGATTTAACAGCGGAAGATGTAGATCCTGGGCGTACGCCTCCTGCAACAGCGACACAAAGCGTAGCCACTCCTGATGACGCTGTTCGGCGACTTCGGCTGAATAAGGGGATGGTGAGGTCATGGTCGGCAGCCTTGTATTGGGGCGGATGACGAGGATGCCATTCGCCACTGTACTCATTAACGAGTGCGATAATAACACAGCCGCCCCAAATCAGTAACGCTGTCGCCACTCCTTGTCCGTTAGCAGCACCGGTTTCTGTCCCATAAAGTAGCGATAGTAGGCATCGTAGGCGAGGACGTTCTTCACATAGTTGCGGGTTTCCGAGAACGGAATACTTTCCACAAAAGCCACCGCGTCAATCTGCCCGCCGCTGATATTGCGCCAGCTACGCACGCGCCCCGGCCCGGCGTTATAGGCCGCAGAGGCGAAGATACGGTTCTCGTCAAACTGCTGATAGACGTACTGCAGATAATGGGTACCGATATTGATATTCATCTCCGGCTCCAGCAGCTGCGCCTGAGAACGGTAGCCGTCGAGAGAGAACATCTTCACCGTATGGGTCGCTGTCGCAGGCATCACCTGCATCAGACCGCTGGCCCCCACCGGTGAGCGCACCTGCGGGTTCCAGGCACTTTCCTGGCGCGAAATCGCCATCGCGTAGCTCTTCGGAATGTTTTTATCCTGGGTATAGCGAGTGTAAAGCTCCTGATACGCAAGCGGGAAACGCTCCTCCAGATGATCCCAGAGTTTACCGGCAATGGTCGCCTGGACGCTCAGATCCCACCAGTGCTGATCGAACGCATAGCTCGCCAGCTGGGCCTGCTCCTGAGGGGTCTTACTAATGACCAGCCTGGTCCACTCGCTGCGGGCGGTATTATCCAGATTCCAGTACATCAGCTCGCGGATACGCGCCATTTCTACGCTCTGAACCAGCGTATTGCTGATACCCGGCGTGGCTTTATCGACCTTCAGCGTATAGGTCTCTCCCAGACGCTGGGCGGCTATCATCGGGTAGAAACCGCGCTGCAGCATCAGGCCGCGTAAGAGGGTTTTCGCCTCCTCTTCACGCCCCCGCTCCATCAACAAATCGGCCTGCCAGTAGCGCCACTCGTCTTTCTCTTTGGCCTCCATCGGCAGACGCGAAAGCCAGGTGTTAAGACCGCGACGGTCGCCGCTTGCCAGCGCCATACGTACCCGACGTTCCAGTAGAGAGACAGAGCCGGTGCGCATAATCGCATCATCGCGCCAGCGCGCCTGCTCGGTGGTGGTATCGTTGCCCATCAGCCGCCACGCGACCGTATCGCGCAGGGCCTGGGTTTGCGCGTCATTAAGCTGCTGGGCCTGTGCCAGCGTCGGGATCATCAGGCGGGCATTATCCACGTCCTGACGGGCCACGCTGATAAAAGCCTCCGCCGCCATCTGGCGGGTAAAATCGGTCGAGCCGGTGGTACGGGCAAAATCGAGCACGCTGCCCGGCTTGTTGGCCAGCGAAATAATGGCGCTGGAGATAGTTTGATAGTCATCCGGCATCTGCCCCGCCAGCACCTTCACCAGTCCGGTATTGCCGGCCTGCATCGCCAGGCGAATACGCTCAAGGTACGCCAGCGGATCCTGCTGGCCGGATGCCCGCCAGGCGCCGAACAGTTTATCGCAGGCATTCGGCTGGCTCTTGCCGGTCAGCCAGAGCGTCTTCGCCCCTTCCCAGGCGTCCTGCGCCTGGCCGGTGTTCCACTTCGCATAGTAGAAATTACACTGAGCCTCGGTGGTGGCCGGTTTCTCGGGGCTGAAGGCCAGCAGAACGCGCCAGTCTTCGCGCCTTGCCAGTTCGTTCACAAAACGCGACTGCAGCGTACGGGCCGGCGGCAGCGTCGGGTTAGCGCGGATAAAATTGCTGACCGTTACGGCAGGAAGATTCTGCAAATCGTCGGTAATCTGGCGGTATTCCAGGTACGGGTACAGCGGGTAATCCTTCAGCCCGGGTAGCATCTGCTGCACCACGTCCATCTGCCGTTTGTCCCAGGCCTGCTTGATCTGTGCATAGCGACTGCGCTGCTCATTCAGGGAGTCAGCCCGAGCGGCACTGACGGACAGCAGACATGCTCCAGCGGCCAGCAAAATCCTGCTTACTCGTTTGGCTTTTTCCACCCGCTTTACCTCTTGTCGGTTTACATCATTGCAGCCTCAGGCTGCACGCTGGTTTTATGCTAACCAGTCATTCCGCCAGATGCCATGGCCGGAACAAATTTTTACCTTTCTTTCCCCGTTTCACAGTGTGGTATCTGGCGGCTGGGATTGCAGGGCGAAAACAGCTACACTTCGGCTTTGAATACCATTCTCATCACGATAAAAAAGAGGCGAAGTCCACGTGGCTCAATTCGTTTATACCATGCATCGTGTCGGCAAAGTGGTTCCGCCGAAACGCCATATTCTGAAAAATATCTCGCTGAGTTTCTTCCCGGGGGCAAAAATTGGTGTCCTGGGCCTCAACGGTGCCGGTAAGTCCACCCTGCTGCGCATTATGGCCGGTATCGATACCGACATCGAAGGTGAAGCGCGCCCGCAGCCTGGCCTGAAAATTGGCTATCTGCCGCAGGAGCCGCAGCTCAACCTGGAGCACAGCGTCCGCGAATCCGTGGAAGAGGCCGTATCCGAAGTGGTTAACGCGCTGAAAGGTCTGGATGAAGTGTACGCGAAGTACGCCGAGCCTGATGCCGACTTCGATAAGCTCGCCGCCCAGCAGGGTAAGTTTGAAGAAATTATTCAGGCGCACGACGGTCATAACCTGAACGTTCAGCTGGAACGCGCCGCCGACGCGCTGCGTCTGCCGGACTGGGATGCGAAAATCGCCAACCTCTCCGGTGGTGAACGCCGCCGCGTCGCGCTGTGCCGTCTGCTGCTGGAAAAACCGGACATGCTGCTGCTCGACGAACCGACCAACCACCTGGATGCCGAATCCGTCGCCTGGCTGGAACGCTTCCTGCACGACTTCGAAGGGACAGTTGTGGCGATTACCCACGACCGTTACTTCCTCGACAACGTGGCTGGCTGGATCCTCGAGCTGGACCGCGGCGAAGGTATTCCGTGGGAAGGCAACTACTCCTCCTGGCTGGAGCAGAAAGATCAGCGTCTGGCACAGGAAGCATCTCAGGAAGCTGCCCGTCGCAAATCCATTGAGAAAGAGCTGGAGTGGGTGCGCCAGGGCGCCAAAGGCCGCCAGTCTAAAGGTAAGGCGCGTCTGGCCCGCTTTGAAGAGTTGAACAACACCGAATACCAGAAGCGTAACGAAACCAACGAACTCTTTATTCCGCCAGGAGCACGCCTCGGGGATAAAGTGGTTGAAGTCAGCAACCTGCGTAAATCCTACGGCGATCGTGTGCTGATCGACGATCTGAGCTTCTCCGTACCGAAAGGCGCCATCGTCGGCATTATCGGCCCGAACGGCGCGGGTAAATCAACCCTGTTCCGTATGATGTCCGGCCAGGAGCAGGCTGACAGCGGCAGCATCGAACTAGGTGAAACCGTGAAGCTGGCCTCCGTTGACCAGTTCCGTGACGCGATGGATAACAGCAAAACCGTGTGGGAAGAAGTGTCCGGCGGGCTGGATATTATGCGCGTTGGCAACACCGAAATGCCGAGCCGTGCCTACGTGGGTCGCTTTAATTTTAAAGGCGTCGACCAGGGCAAACGCGTTGGCGAGCTTTCCGGCGGTGAGCGCGGTCGTCTGCACCTGGCAAAACTGCTGCAGGTTGGCGGCAACATGCTGCTTCTCGATGAACCGACCAACGACCTGGATATCGAAACCCTGCGCGCGCTGGAAAACGCCCTGCTGGAATTCCCGGGCTGCGCAATGGTTATCTCGCACGACCGCTGGTTCCTTGACCGTATCGCCACCCATATTCTGGACTACCAGGATGAGGGTAAAGTGGAGTTCTTCGAAGGTAACTTCACCGAATACGAAGAGTATAAGAAACGCACCCTCGGCGCCGATGCGCTGGAGCCGAAGCGTATCAAATACAAGCGTATTGCGAAGTAATCAAAAAAGCCCCTCATATTGAGTAATGCCGATCGTTTAAGAGTACCTGAACGATCCTGCCAGTATGAGACAATCCAGAGTCAGTTTCCTGACTCTGGATTTTTTTATGTCTGAACACGATATGGATTTCGTTGTTGATGCTTTTCCTGCAAGGCTGGATGCCTTTTCGCGCTCTATTCAACCCGGGTGGATCCATCAGGCGCTTTCTGCCTGTCAAAAAGCCAGTATTCGCAGACGGTATCTTCCTGCTGAACAGGCCGTGGCTTGTTCTTGTGATGGGGCTGTTACGCGATCTATTAAAGATGTATGCCATCATCTGGATATCGTGCTTCAGCCTGAGGAGGGCTATCAGAGCCTTGCTCCCAGTGTACTCTCCACTATCTTTTTCATGCCTGTAATGAAGCCTGGCAACCCGCTGCTCCGGGATGCGACACTTTCACGGCTTCATATCCTGAGTGTCGACGGAACACGGTTCGCACATCTGACTCACCTGAGAATGCTGCTGCCTTCGGGTTTATTGAACTTTCCACTGGCTCTTTTCCACAAGTTCGTATGGTCGGACTTATGGCGACTCATTCTCACATGCTACCTGAAAAGTGCGGGTCTGCGGAAAAGGAGCGGCAGGGAATATACCTAAGCATCTGAAAGCAATGAGAGAAAATATCAGGTCATTCATTCTTCCGGAAAAAAGAAAGCACCGAAGATATAAACGTTCGGTGCTTTTTACTCCACCTGAATACCCGTTTCGCTGTAAGGCTCGCGAGCTTAAGTGAACGGCATTACCTCATATTGAGGGGCTTTCTTTTGGAACGTAAGCGTACAGAATTCACCCCTGCTCGCCCATCATCCCCTTCACCAGTTCCACGCAGCGCAGGAAGCGCCCGTCATAGTCTGCCTCTTCCACATGCACGTAATCGATATGGTTCGCCTTGAGCATATCAGTCAGCATGGTCTGAAACTCTTTACGATCCACCGAACTGCCGAGGCTGCGTAGCCCGTCGGCGACCCACGGGGTATTATTTTCCAGCAGGATCACCAGGTCAAAACGGTACTCATCGATCAGCGCCTGCACAAAGGGATGCTCACGGCCTTCATACTTTTTGCAGAAGGCCTGGGTAGTGACAAAGTCGGTATCGACAAAGGCGACCTTATTGGCGTACTTAACGGCAAAATCGATGTACTGGGCCTGACCGAGCGCGATTTTGTCGTAGTCCGAGTACTGCAGTGCGATCTCGTCCCCGCCAAGATGCGAGAAAACGTAATCCCGACCGTACTCCCAGGCGCTGGTGGTATTGAAGATATTGGCCAGCTTGTTGACGAGAGTCGATTTGCCGCTTGACTCGCCGCCGAGGATCGCCACGGTACGCACGAAGAAAGGCTTCACTTCGGTCGGGATGTACTCCCAGTAGCGGAACGGGTTTTCACGGATCTGCGCGCCGCTGATATTCATAAAGGTGCGCTTAGGATCGATAAGCACCGTCTCGATCCCTAAATGCTCCAGATACTGGGGCGCATCGCCCTCTTCCGAGGTGTAGATCAGATCCGGGTAGATCCCCTTCTCTTCCATAAAGCCTTTAATGCCCCGACTCCAGACATCCCAACCGTGCGGGTAGGGCTCCATCCCCTCTTCATTAAAGGCGTGAATACGGATGTTTTTCTGATACTTAAAGGTCTGCAGCAGCCAGCGCAGGCGGTCGCTGACCGTTGGCTGCTGGGACATGGCGCTCTCTTCAAACAGCGCCCGGTCTCGCGTCTCGTCATAGCCGAGAATAATATGCAGCTCGTCAACCTGGCTACAGGCGCGCTGCAGCAGGTAGATATGCCCGGTATGCAGTGGGTAAAACTTGCCGAACACCACGCCGACGGTTTTCTGCTGGCGCGGGAACGGCAGACCGAGAAAGCGGTGCAACGCCTCCAGCTTCTGGGCACTGGGGCTTTTGATTTTGGCGTTCAGTAACTGGCTGAGATAGCCCTTGGTCATGCCGCATTCGGCGGCAACCTGCTGTAGCGTGCAGCCGCTCTGACGAATGGCGGTTTTAAGATAGTCGAATGACGACACAGGTTCCCTCCGCAGTCTTTCGCCGTGAAATATTCAGGCGATGGATAAATAATTATAAGTCGTCAAACACGCTTAGCGCATCAGAGAGTTTTTTCACACCAAAAATCTGCATCCCTTCCGGCACCTTTTTCGGGACGTTGGCCGCCGGGACGATAGCGCGGCGGAAGCCGTGTTTCGCCGCTTCGGAGATACGCTCCTGGCCGCTTGGTACCGGACGGATTTCTCCGGCCAGCCCCACTTCGCCAAAGACCACCAGATCCTGCGGCAGCGGACGATCGCGCAGGCTGGAGACCATCGCCAGCAGTAGCGCCAGGTCGGCGCTGGTCTCGGTGACTTTTACCCCGCCAACGACGTTCACAAAGACGTCCTGATCGGCCATCTGCAGCCCGCCGTGGCGGTGCAGCACCGCCAGCAATATTGCCAGACGGTTTTGCTCCAGCCCGACGGCCACGCGACGCGGGTTGCCCATCAAGGACTGATCGACCAGGGCCTGGATCTCCACCAGCAGCGGGCGAGTGCCTTCCCAAACCACCATTACCGAACTGCCGGAGGTGACTTCATCCCCACGGCTGAGGAAGATAGCCGACGGGTTGCTGACTTCGCGCAGCCCCTGCTCGGTCATGGCGAACACGCCAAGTTCGTTGACCGCGCCAAAACGGTTTTTATGGCTGCGCAGGGTGCGGAAACGGGAGTCGGCATCGCCGTCCAGCAGCACGGAGCAGTCAATACAGTGCTCCAGCACTTTTGGCCCGGCCAGCGAACCGTCTTTGGTCACATGGCCAACCATCACAATCGCCACACCGCGCGTTTTGGCAAAGCGGGTCAGATAAGCGGCGGTTTCACGCACCTGGGCAACGCTGCCCGGCGACGACTGAATATCCGCCATATGCATCACCTGGATGGAGTCGATAACCATCAGCTTCGGCTGCTCTTCTTCGGCAATCATGCAGATTTGCTCGATGCTGGTTTCCGAGAGCATATTCAGGTTGGCGCTCGGCAGGCCCAGACGATGGGCACGCATCGCCACCTGCTGCAGTGACTCTTCCCCGGTAACGTAGAGGGTTTTCATCTGCTCGGCGAGCTTGCACAGGGTTTGCAGCAGGAGAGTCGATTTACCGGCGCCGGGATTACCGCCGATCAGAATGGCGCTGCCCGGGACCACGCCGCCGCCCAGCACCCGGTCAAATTCTTTAAACCCGGTGGAGAAGCGCGGCAGCTCGTCGAGGCTGATATCCGCCAGCTTCTGCACTCTGGCCACTCCGCCGCTACCGGCATAGCCGCTGAGACGTTCATTGCGGGCGACCGTTGGCGACGCCGCAACGCGCACTTCGGTGATAGTGTTCCAGGCGTGGCAGGCGCTGCACTGCCCCTGCCAGCGCGGATAGTCCGCACCACACTCGTTGCAGACAAATGCGCGTTTTGGAGCTTTCGCCACGTTAACCTCTTATTTTTTATTCAGACTGCCGGACAGGATACAGAATACCCCCATCAGATCCGCATGGCGGATAGTGACTTCCGACTTTTCATTCACCTTCGGCTTGGCATGGAAAGCGATCCCAAGGCCTGCCGCTCTGATCATCGGCAGATCGTTGGCGCCATCGCCGATCGCCACCGTCTGAACCTGTGGGATCTCGTACTGCTCGGCCAGTTTTTTCAGGGTGTTAGCCTTGTACTGCGCATCGACGATATCGCCAATCACTTCGCCGGTCAGTTTGCCGTTCATAATTTCAAGCTGGTTCGCGACCGCGGCAGTCAGATGAAGCTTGTCGCGCAGGTAATCAGCAAAGAAGGTAAAACCACCGGACGCAATCGCCACTTTCCAGCCGAGGGATTCCAGCTTCAGTACCAGCTGCGTCAGCCCCGGCATCAGCGGCAGCTTTTCACGGACCTGCTGCAGAATATTGGCGTCGGCCCCTTTCAGGGTTTCCACGCGCTGGCGCAGGCTGGCGGTAAAATCGAGTTCGCCACGCATTGCGCGTTCGGTGACTTCCGCCACCATTTCGCCGGTGCCCGCCAGTTTGGCGATTTCATCAATGCACTCGATCTGAATGGCGGTCGAGTCCATATCCATCACCAGCAGACCCGGGCTGCGCAGATGCGGAATTTTACCCAGCGGCACCACGTCCAGCCCCGCGTCGTGGGCCAGGCGCGTCGCGCGCGGCGTCAGCGAACCGGCCAGCCGGAGCACCTGATAATCTTCCACATCCCGGGCGGAAACAATCACCATTGCCGCCCCCAGCTTGCGCTGATACTGCGTTAATCGCGACTTATCGAGCTGTCGTCCGTACAGGAGCCAGCCGCTGCGGACCGCGTGGTAATCCAGCGGCATGACCTCGTCGCCGCTTAAAGAGAGCGGCAGTCCTGGCCACTGAGAGACATCATCAGGCAGGTCGCACCAGGTCAGACTGTTAGGCATTGAAGCTCCTGTAGGGGAATATGCAGGGTAAAAACTCCGCATGAGGCTACCCTGTAAGCGCAGCTTCTGGCAACATTAAGCTGCAAATTTTCAACAGGTGAAATATGGCCCGAGCAAAACTGAAATTCCGGCTGCATCGCGCCGTCATTGTCCTGGTCTGCCTCGCACTGCTGGTTGCCCTGATGCAGGGCGCATCCTGGTTCAGTCAGAATCATCAGCAGCAGCGTAACCCACAGATGGAGGAGCTGGCGCGCACCCTTGCCCGCCAGGTGACGCTTAGCCTGGTCCCGCTGATGCGGACCGAATCGCCCGATACCAGCCGCATTAATGCGATCCTGAGCCAGCTGACTGACGAGAGCCGCATCCTCGACGCGGGCGTCTATAACGAGCAGGGAAGCCGGATTGCCAGCGCCGGTGAAAGCGTCGATGTCCGTGACCGGCTGGCGCTGGATGGCAAAAAAGCGGGGGGCTACTTTAACCAGCAGATCGTCGAACCCATCCACGGCAAAAACGGCCCGCTGGGCTATCTGCGCCTGACGCTGGATACCCATACGCTGGCCACCGAGGCAAAACAGGTAGATAACACCACCAATATTTTACGTCTGATGATCCTGCTGTCGCTGGCCATCGGCGTGGTGCTGACCCGCACCCTGCTGCAGGGGAAACGCACCCGCTGGCAGCAATCTCCTTTCCTGCTGACCGCCAATAAGGCCGTGCCGGAAGAGGAAGAGAACGATAAGAAAGAAAGTTGAGCGATCCCTATGCCGGCTGAATAAAAGAAAGGACATCTCTTATGTCAACGTTACGTCTGCTGCTCTCTGACTCATACGATCCCTGGTTTAACCTGGCGGTGGAGGAGTGTATTTTCCGTCAGATGCCCGCCACGCAGCGGGTGCTGTTCCTGTGGCGCAACGCCGATACGGTGGTAATTGGCCGCGCGCAGAATCCGTGGAAAGAGTGCAATACCCGCCGCATGGAGGAGGACAACGTGCGTCTGGCACGTCGCAGCAGCGGCGGTGGCGCAGTGTTTCACGACCTCGGCAATACCTGCTTTACCTTTATGGCCGGGAAGCCGGAGTACGATAAAAGCGTCTCTACCGCCATCGTGCTTAACGCGCTGACCACACTGGGGGCAACGGCGGAAGCCTCCGGGCGTAACGACCTGGTGTTCAAAACGTCTGAGGGGGATCGCAAAGTCTCCGGCTCGGCCTACCGCGAAACCAAAGATCGCGGTTTCCACCACGGGACGCTGCTGCTGAATGCCGATCTCAGCCGTCTGGCGAACTACCTCAACCCGGATCAGAAAAAGCTGCAGGCCAAAGGCATCACCTCGGTACGCGGTCGCGTGGCTAACCTGGTGGATCTGCTGCCGGGTATCAGCCATGAGGCCATCTGCGAGGCCATTACCGAAGCCTTCTTCAGCCACTTCGGCGAGCGGGTCACGGCAGAGGTGATCTCACCGGATAAAACGCCGGATCTGCCGGGCTTTGCGGAAACCTTCGCCCGTCAGAGCAGCTGGGAGTGGAACTTCGGTCAGGCGCCCGCCTTCAGCCATCTGCTGGACGAACGCTTTACCTGGGGCGGCGTCGAACTGCACTTTGACGTGGAGCACGGCCATATCACGCGTACTCAGGTCTTTACCGACAGCCTGAACCCCGCGCCGCTGGAAGCGCTGGCGGCACGTCTACAGGGCTGCCTGTACCGTGCCGATGCGCTGGCGCAGGAGTGTAATGCCCTGCTGGGGGACTTTCCGGAGCAGGAAACGGAATTGCGTGAACTCTCGGCGTGGATTGCCGCCGCGGTACGCTAAGTCGGGTGTCGCCCTTTGCCACCAACAAAGGGCGATATGCAAACCTTACTTGAGGTCAGGCGTGGCAATATAAACGCCGCCTTTGAGGTATCAATCGCCACCACCCTCTCGCGCTCGCGGTATTTCAGGTAGTAAGGGTACTTAATGCTTTCGACAGGGATAATGCGCTCGGTGATTTTTGTCGCGATATCCGTGCGCCAGACGCAGGCCATTCCGCCTTCGTTATCGAAATAGAACGTCTCCCCTTCGCCCCAGACAAAATTCCGCATCCAGGAGAAGTCACGCTCTATCCGGTCATTCGCCTTCTGGCTAAATACGTTTATGCCGGAATCCGGGCGCTTAGCCTCAAACAGATAGACGCCGTCGCGCTCATCCGTGGACATAAAATTCGCCGAGGCGATATGCCACTTTTCGACGACGACTGAGTTAAGCGGAAAAACAGGGGCGCTGAAACGCCCCGACAGATTACGCGTTATCGCCCAGCAGGACGGATTCCAGCGCGATTTTAATCATATCGTTGAAGGTGGTCTGACGCTCAGCAGCGGTAGTCTGCTCGTGAGTACGGATATGGTCAGATACGGTACAGATGGTCAGCGCTTTCGCACCGAACTCTGCTGCCACACCGTAGATACCGGCCGCTTCCATTTCCACGCCCAGGATGCCGTACTTTTCCATCACATCGAACATCTGCGGGTCCGGCGTATAGAACAGTTCGGCGGAGAAGAGGTTACCCACGCGCGCGTCAACGCCCAGCGCTTTCGCCGCATCAACCGCGTTACGCACCATGTCAAAGTCAGCAATCGCCGCAAAGTCATGATCTTTAAAACGCATACGGTTTACTTTGGAGTCGGTGCAGGCACCCATGCCGATCACCACGTCGCGCAGCTTAACGTCTGCACGCACCGCGCCGCAGGAACCTACGCGGATAATTTTTTTGACGCCGAAATCGGTGATCAGCTCTTTGGTGTAGATGGAGCAGGAAGGGATACCCATACCGTGACCCATTACGGAGATTTTGCGGCCTTTATAGGTGCCGGTATAGCCCAACATGCCGCGAACGTTGTTCACTTCACGGGCATCTTCGAGGAAGGTTTCCGCGATGTGCTTCGCGCGCAGCGGGTCGCCCGGCATCAGCACAACATCAGCGAAATCGCCCATTTCAGCATTAATATGTGGGGTTGCCATATATTTTCCTTAATTTGCGTTTACGCCAGGCGGCACAGCCAACCTGGCGTAGTTGACGGGGAATCAGAACAGGGCTTTGCCGTATTCCATATCCGAGGTACCAAAGTATTTCGCGATCGTCTGGCCAATATCCGCGAAGGTGTCGCGGTGGCCCAGCGAGCCCGGCTTCACTTTCGGGCCGTATACCAGTACCGGAATGTGTTCACGGGTATGGTCGGTCCCGGTCCAGGTCGGATCGCAGCCGTGGTCGGCGGTGAGGATCAGGATATCATCTTCCCCTACCAGTTCCATCAGCTCGGGCAGACGACGGTCAAAGAGCTCCAGCCCGCCAGCATAGCCGGCGACGTCGCGGCGATGACCCCATGCGGAGTCAAAATCAACGAAGTTGGTGAAGACGATAGTTTTATCGCCCGCCACTTTCATCTCTTTGATGGTTGCATCAAACAGTGCATCCAGCCCTGTGGCCTTCACTTTTTTGGTGATCCCGCAGTTGGCATAGATATCGGCAATTTTACCGACCGATACAACCTGCCCGTCTTTTTCATCCACCAGCTTCTGCAGCACGGTCGGTGCCGGCGGCTCAACCGCCAGATCGTGACGGTTACCAGTACGCTCGAAGCTACTTGCTTTGTCACCGATAAACGGACGTGCGATAACGCGGCCAATGTTATAGCCGCCTTCGGTCAGTTCTTCACGGGCGATTTCGCACAGTTCGTACAGCTTGTCGAGACCGTAGGTCTCTTCATGGCAGGCAATCTGGAATACCGAGTCGGCAGAGGTATAGAAAATCGGCTTACCGGTTTTCATATGCTCTTCGCCCAGCTGATCGAGGATCACCGTACCGGAAGAGTGGCAGTTGCCGAGGTAGCCCGGCAGATTCGCACGCTCAACCAGCTTATCCAGCAGCGCCTGCGGGAAGCTGTTTTCCTTGTCGGAAAAATAGCCCCAGTCGAACAGGACCGGCACACCGGCGATTTCCCAGTGGCCTGACGGCGTATCTTTACCGGATGACAGCTCGTGTGCCCAGGCGTACGCGGCAGTCACTTCCGCATTGCCATCCATACCCGCAGCGACGGAACCCGTCGCGCCTTCGTGGGCTTTAACCAAGCCCAGACGGGTCAGGTTAGGCAGGTTCAGCGGGCCATTACGGCCGGTATCCGCTTCGCCTTTGGCGCAGGCGGCTGCAATATGGCCGAGGGTGTCTGAACCGACGTCGCCAAAGCGATCCGCGTCCTCTGTCGCACCGATGCCGAAAGAGTCCAGCACCATAATAAATGCACGTTTCATATTTTCTCCGTACGTTATGCGCTGTTAACGCCGCATGGCGTTAAGAAAAAGCGATCGGATCAGTATACCGCTATTGGGTCACCCGGTTCCAGACCGTTGGCGTTTGTTCTGGCGCTGTGTCGTCAATCTTAATTGCCGCTTTCACCGCCCTGGCCGCTTCCTGCCAGCTGGCTTCGTCTTTTGCGTGGATCACCGCCAGCGGACGCTGTCCGTCAACGCTGTCACCAAGGCGGGCCATATCGGTGAAGCCAACGCTGTAATCGATAGCATCAGACGCCTGACGACGCCCGCCGCCCATTGATACCACAGCCATTCCCAGCGCGCGGGTGTCCATCGCCGATACAAAGCCCTCTGATTCCGCGTACACCGCTTTGCTCAGGGTAGCCGTCGGCAGGTATTTCGCGTAGTGCTCGACAAAGTCGTTCGGGCCTTTTTGCGCCGCCACCATCCGGCCAAAGATTTCCGCCGCTTTACCGTTATCCAATACCGCCTGCAGCTTCGCACGCGCATCGGCATCATCTTTCGCCAGGCAACCGGAGATCAGCATCTCCACACACAGCGCCATGGTGACGTCAAACAGGCGCGGGTTACGGTATTCACCGGTCAGGAACTGTACCGCTTCGCGAACTTCAACCGCGTTACCGGCGCTGGAGGCCAGGACCTGGTTCATATCGGTCAGCAGCGCGGTGGTACGCACGCCAGCACCGTTGGACACGCCGACGATCGCTTCGGCAAGCGCCGCTGAAAGCTCATAGCTCGGCATAAAGGCACCGCTGCCGACTTTGACATCCATTACCAGCGCATCCAGCCCTTCCGCCAGTTTTTTGGCAAGGATCGAGGCGGTGATCAGCGGAATGGAATCCACGGTGGCGGTGATATCGCGGGTGGCATAGAAACGTTTATCCGCCGGTGCCAGGGAGCTGGTCTGACCGATAATCGCCACGCCAACGTCCTGAATAATCTCGCGGAAACGGCTATCGCTCGGGAAGATATCAAAGTCAGGAATGGCTTCGAGTTTATCCAGAGTACCGCCGGTATGGCCCAGGCCGCGACCGGAAATCATCGGAATATAACCGCCGCAGGCGGCAACCATCGGCCCGAGCATTAAGGAGGTGACATCGCCCACGCCACCGGTGGAATGTTTATCCACAATCGGGCCGTTCAGGTTGAGGCTTTTCCAGTCCAGCACGGTGCCTGAATCACGCATCGCCATGGTCAGGGAAACGCGCTCAGGCATGTTCATATCATGGAAGAAAATGGTCATCGCCAGGGCGGCAATTTGCCCTTCGGAGATAGTGTTATCGCGGATCCCGTTAATAAAGAAACGAATTTCTTCGTCGCTCAGCGGGTGACCATCACGTTTTTTACGAATAATTTCTTGTGCCAGAAACAAGGTTACCCCCCTGCGCAATCGGATTGAAGGCGGCGGTTGCCACCGCTAAAAAAGAATCAGTAGGCGCTGGCGCTTTTGCCATCGCCGTGGCCGAGCGCTTTCAGCAAACTCGCCAGCAGGCTGGATGCACCAAAGCGGTAGTGACGGGCGTCGGCCCAGTCAGCGCCGAACAGGTCGTCGGCTATCGCCAGGTACTGCTGCGCGTCTTCCGCAGTGCGCACGCCGCCGGCCGGTTTAAAGCCCACGGTTTCAGACACGCCCATATCACGGATCGTTTCCAGCATAATGCGCGCGCTTTCCGGCGTAGCGTTAACCGGTACTTTACCGGTAGAGGTCTTGATAAAGTCCGCGCCGGCTTTGATAGAAATTTCAGACGCTTTACGAATCAGCGCTTCTTCTTTCAGCTCACCGGTTTCGATAATCACTTTCAGCAGAACATTCGCAGCCGCACAGGCTTCTTTACAGGCCTTCACCAGATCGAAACCCACCTGCTCATTACCGGCGATCAGCGCGCGGTACGGGAACACCACGTCAACTTCATCGGCACCGTAAGCGATAGCCGCGCGGGTTTCGGCCAGCGCAATCTCGATATCGTCGTTACCATGCGGGAAGTTGGTGACAGTGGCAATACGCACATCCGGTGTCCCCTGCGCGTTCAGGGTTTTGCGCGCAATCGGGATAAAGCGCGGATAAATACAGATTGCCGCGGTGTTACCCACCGGGGTTTTCGCCTGGTGGCACAGGGCGATGACTTTTTCATTGGTGTCGTCATCGTTCAGGGTGGTCAGGTCCATCAGCTGCAGCGCACGCTGGCTGCTTGCGGTTAAATCGGTCATCGTCTTTCTCCAGTAAGCTAAATGCGGCGCAATGTGACTATTGTAACGCTGCGCCGTGGTTACACCTCAATCCAAATCACACTTAATAAAACATAAAAATACATTATTTCAATTGAAATGTGATAAATATCAGAATTTTTGTCCGAGACGGATGTATAAATTCGAAGCGCGCCCGGCAAGAAATGTTATAATTCTAACATATAGTACAACAAACAAACGACCCATAAATGGGGACAACAATGGAGAAAGTATAGAAGGTAGCAAAATTAACGGGGAGCCGGACGGCTCCCCGTGAGCAGTTACAGGGCGAGGAACAGTCCAGCAATGGTGGCGCTCATCAGGTTAGAGAGCGTACCGGCCGCGACGGCTTTCAGGCCCAGCTGGGCTATATCCTGACGACGATTAGGCGCCATACCGCCCAGGCCGCCGATTAGAATCGCAATCGAGGAGAAGTTAGCAAAGCCACAAAGCGCAAAGGAAATAATCGCTTTACTGTTATCGGAGAGCACCTGCAGGCCCGCTGCGGCGACAACCGCATCATCCCTCAGGTATTCGCCGAAGTTCATATAGGCAACGAACTCGTTAATAATCAGCTTCTGGCCAATAAACGAACCGGCAACGGTCGCTTCACTCCACGGAATACCGATAATCCACGCCAGCGGGGCAAACACCCAGCCGAGGATCAGCTGCAGCGAAAGCTGCGGATAATCGAACCAGCCGCCAATCCCGGAGAGAATACCGTTCAGCAACGCGATTAGCGCAATAAACGCCAGCAGCATCGCACCGACATTCAGCGCCAGCTGCATCCCGGATGCGGCACCCGAGGCCGCTGCATCCAGTACGTTGGCCGGACGGTCAATATTATCTACCGTCTCCAGATCCGGTGAATCATGTGGGGTTTCCGTTTCCGGAATAATAATCTTGGCAAACAACAGGCCGCCCGGCGCCGCCATAAAGGAGGCAGCAATCAGGTATTCCAGCGGCACGCCCATCTGGGCATAGCCCGCCAGCACGGAACCGGCCACCGATGCCAGGCCACCACACATTACGGCAAACAGCTCGGAGTGGGTCATGGTGGCGATATAGGGACGTACCACCAGCGGCGCTTCCGTCTGACCGACGAAGATATTAGCCGTCGCCGACAGGGATTCGGTGCGGGAGGTTTTCAGCAGTTTACGCAGACCGCCCCCCAGCACGCGGATCACCAGTTGCATAATGCCGAGGTAATAGAGTACGGCGATCAGTGACGAGAAGAAGACAATAACCGGCAGTACACGCAGCGCGAAGACAAAGCCGCCACCGCCGAAAACTTCAAACATTTTATCGGAAACAAGACCACCAAACAGGAAACCGATACCTTCATTACCGTAGGCGATAACGTTGGCCACGCCTGCGGAAATCGCCAACAGCAGCTGGCGTCCGGCAGGAACGTAAAGGATCAGTGCGCCGATGCCGAGCTGAATAAGCCACGCGCCGATCACGGTGCGCAGATTAATGGCCTTTCGATTACTGGATAAAAGCAAAGCGATCGCAAGCAGGACCACCATGCCCACAAGCCCCATAACAATTTGCATACAGATTCCCTGTGTACTGAAAGTTGGTAGCGTGATGCATTAGAAGGCGGCAATTATAACCAGATGTAATTGTCGGTAACGAAACGGTTCACATATTCTGCGCAAAAATGTGATATCAAAACACTATAACGAGATAAGCATCACAAAAATAAGCCTAATTATATGCCTTCAAATAATTTGCGACTGTTACTGAAGAGCATATCGGCAATCTCTTCGGCAGGCTCCGGACGCAGTTCGCACAGGGTTGCAAATACACGAGCCGCTTGCTCAGGCCGGTTGGGTTCCCCCTGAAAACCGTTAAGGGGCATATCCGGCGCGTCGGTTTCCAGCAGCAGAGACGTCAACGGCAGCCGGGCCATCACCTCGCGGGTTTTGCTCGCACGCGGATACGTAATAGTGCCGCCCACGCCAATCCTATATCCCAGCGCGATAAAGCGCTGCGCCTGCTGCAGGCTGCCGGCAAAACCATGAACCACGCCGGTACGCGGCAGCTTATGGCGTTTAAGGTGCATCGCCAGTTTGTCGTGGGTACGTCTTGAGTGGAGGATCACCGGCAGATCGTAGCGTTTCGCCAGCTGAAGCTGCGCGTCCAGCAGCGCCTGCTGGCGCTCAAACTGCGGATCGTCACGCCAGAGATCGAGGCCAATTTCGCCAATCGCCACCAGCTTTCCCGGGCGGGAGATAAGGCAGTGTTCTAGCTGCTCCAGATCCACCTCCGTATGCTGCTCGATAAACATGGGATGCATACCCAGCGCGGCATAGAGCGCATCATAATCAGCCGCCAGCCTCAGCACCCCTTCAAACCTTGCCGCGTCGGTGGCGACCACGAGGATCTTCTCCACGCCTGCCCGCGCAGCCCGTTCGATGCTGGCGGTCTCATCGCCGCTAAAAGGCGGAAAATCAAAGTGGCAGTGGGTATCGATAAAGCGCAAGGTCACGCCTGCTCCTCTTTGTTAAAGGTGGGATCGTTGGCCTGAGGCACATCCATCACCGGGCGGGCCAGCGCATCGTTGGCCACGACGGCAGGCGGCACCATAAGTGGCGCAGTCGTGGCAATATGTGGGATATAGCGCACCAGCGGCGGCTGCTCAGCCAGCAGTTTACCGAGGGTTGCCAGGAAATAGCGCCCACATAAGCGCCCGGTTTTATAGTCTTCGCGCAGCGCCGGCAGTCGGCTGCCCAACGCCATGCTATTACCGTCAAGAGTGACGCCCTGGCGATAAAAGCCGGGGATAGCGCTGGAGACGCGGATCAGATCCAGCCAGTTGCTGCTGGTTGGCGCGAAATAACTGGCCGTGTAGTCATCCTGGCGGCAGGCGCACATATAGAAGTCGCTGCCGTCGGCAAAACGCTGCCCGGCATAATCCATCGCCAGCGGCATATCGGTGGCGGTTGAATTCACCAGCCAGTCGAGATCGATAAGGTTACCGCCGCGCACAAAGCACAGGGGATCGAAAAAGTCGCGACGGGTGGTGTAGCGCATAATGACTTTACGCGCGTAGCCAGGCTGGCTGCAGAGATAGGCAGACAGATTTTGCGCCCCGGCGGAGGTACCAAAGTAGAGGCTAAAAGGGTCAAACTTCACGCGCATAACTCATCCAGCACGCCGGCCGTAAAGATGCCACGCTGCCCACCGCCCTCGCACACCAGTGCGAGTCGCCCGGGACGAAAAGGTTTTAACGCCAGCGGTGCGATATTACCAAGCGTTACCGGAATGCGATACCCCACCCTGTACCCTGCCTGTTTTCGTTTTTTCGTCACCCCAAAGTAACGCACTTTCCTCCCGGCTGAAATAGCGAAAGCCAGTCCGGAGGCTGGCTTTCGTCATAAAGCGCTCGATTTCGCTATGGACGTCGGCGTCCCATAAACAGGCTGACCAGGAACAGGATAATACCAACGATAAAGACGATTTTCGCTGCACCCGCAGCGGTACCGGCCAGACCACCAAAGCCCAGAGCGGCTGCGATGAGTGCGATCACGAGGAATATAATGCCCCAACGAAACATAAGACTCTCCTTAACCATAGTTAATGTCGTTAATCGAGCGTTCAGACAGCTCAGATGCGTTTCTCTTATGTGCTACTTAACGCCCCCGGACAACACGCCAGGGGGACGCATTCCGGGATCGTACTTATTCGACCTTAAGGTCGTTTTTAACGCTCTTCACGCCATCAATAGCTTTGGCGATGCTCTCGGCGCGGTCGCTCTGCGCCTTGTTTTTCACGGTACCGGAAAGCAGAACCAGACCATCGGTGGTTTCGACTTTCACGTTACGGGAAGGCACGATGTCATCGGCCAGCAGCTTGGCTTTAACCTCGCTGGTGGTCACCGCATCACCGGCATAGCCTTTCACTGACTGATCTTTACCGTCACGAGCGTGCAGCTTATCGCTGACGGAAGTGACACCTTCCACCTCTTTGGCGACTTTAACCGCTTCCTCCGCCTGCGCCTGGCTTTCAACAAAGCCACTCAGCGTCACGACCTTCTCTTCAGTCTTAACGGAGATATCCGTGCTCTTAATGGATTCATGATCGACCAGCGCTGCTTTCACTTTCGCCGTTATCGTACTGTCATCCATAAAGTTGCCAACTTTACTCATCGAGCTATCGACTTTCTGTCCTGCGCTTTCAGCAGTGGTATTTGCCGCCAGTGCAGAGCCGCTGGCCAGTACGCTACCCAGCATCACTGCCAGTACGGATTGTGAAATCTTCAGTTTAGTCATCATCGATCTCTTCCTGTTGTTTGCTCATAATTTGAGCCGAGGCGACCACTATGACTACGTTATCCTCTGTATAAAGGATTACCCACAGGCCGCTCCATGAAGTTATTAATCCCGCCATGACATGGATATTCGGGTTTACAAACCACAATAATTATATTGAGTAGCTGATAAACCCACCAACGTTGTCATCGCTTTGTTAAATATAGAACACGATTGTAAATTCGCTTGCGCGTGTGATTAAAAAACAGGCAACGGAAGGAAAAACACGATGAATTAAGAACATTCCGCAGAAGGGGAAAACGCGGGGGAAATGACGGAGCGCGGCGTCTGCCGCGCTGCGCAGAGGATTAGTGCTCGCGGGTTTTACGGAAATTCACGTCAGGGTAACGTTCCTGCGTCAGGTTCAGGTTAACCATGGTCGGGGCGATGTAAGTCATATTATCGCCACCGTCCAGCGCCAGCTGAACTTCGTTCTTACGCTTAAACTCTTCGAATTTCTTCACGTCGTTGCACTCAACCCAGCGGGCCGTTGCCACGTTGACCGATTCGTAAATCGCTTCAACGTTGTACTCGCTCTTCAGGCGGGCAACCACCACGTCGAACTGCAGCACGCCTACCGCACCTACGATCAGATCGTTGTTAGCGATCGGACGGAAGACCTGAACCGCACCCTCTTCCGAGAGCTGTACCAGGCCTTTCAGCAGCTGTTTCTGCTTCAGCGGATCGCGCAGGCGAATACGACGGAACAGTTCCGGGGCGAAGTTAGGGATACCGGTGAACTTCATCATTTCGCCCTGGGTAAAGCTATCGCCGATCTGGATGGTGCCGTGATTATGCAGGCCGATAATATCGCCCGGATACGCCTCTTCGACATGAGAGCGATCGCCGGCCATAAAGGTCAGCGCATCGGAGATCACGACATCTTTGCCGATACGTACCTGACGCAGCTTCATGCCCTTCTCATATTTGCCGGACACCACGCGCATAAAGGCCACGCGGTCGCGGTGTTTCGGGTCCATATTGGCCTGGATCTTAAACACGAAGCCGGTGAACTTCTCTTCATTTGCCGTCACTTCGCGGATGTCAGTTTTACGCGGCATCGGTGCCGGCGCCCACTGCACCAGACCGTCGAGCATATGGTCTACGCCAAAGTTACCCAGCGCGGTCCCGAAGAAGACCGGAGTGATTTCACCCGCCAGGAACAGCTCTTTATCGAACTCATTCGACGCGCCCTGCACCAGCTCCAGTTCATCGCGCAGCTGCTGCGCCAGATCGTCACCCACTGCAGCGTCAAGATCCGGGTTATTCAGACCTTTAACAATGCGCACTTCCTGAATGGTGTGGCCCTGTCCGGTCTGATAGAGATAGGTTTCGTCTTTATAGAGGTGGTAAACGCCTTTGAACAACTTACCGCAGCCGATAGGCCAGGTGATCGGCGCACAGCCGATTTTCAACTCGTTCTCAACTTCATCCAGCAGCTCCATCGGATCGCGGATATCACGGTCGAGTTTGTTCATAAAGGTGATGATCGGCGTATCGCGCAGACGGGTAACTTCCATCAGTTTGCGGGTACGGTCTTCAACACCTTTTGCGGCATCGATAACCATCAGACAGCAGTCTACCGCCGTCAGGGTACGATAGGTATCTTCCGAGAAGTCTTCGTGCCCCGGGGTATCCAGCAGGTTTACCAGGCTTTCGCGATACGGGAACTGCATAACCGAGGTGGTAATGGAGATCCCACGCTGTTTTTCCATCTCCATCCAGTCAGATTTTGCATGCTGACTGGAGCCACGGCCTTTTACCGTACCGGCAGTCTGGATAGCCTGTCCGAACAGCAGCACCTTTTCGGTGATCGTGGTTTTACCGGCGTCCGGGTGAGAAATAATGGCAAAGGTTCTTCTTTTAGCTACCTCTGCGGCCTGTAGGCTCATATTCATGTGGTTCTCTTTTTTATGTACAAGCAAATGTACAAAGAAAAATTTATGCCGCTGATTGTACATTTTGCCGTTGCCTGAGCATAGCAGAACATCACAGAGGGCAGGTACAACTTGACACTGTGTAAGTAACCAGTTAAACAATCACTGTATATTTAACCAGTAACTTAAGCGAGGCTATCATGCGTGTTGAAATCAGTATCGCCAGAGAAAAATACGGAAAGCTACCGAAAACTGCGCCTGCCGCACTTAAGGACGAGATGACAAGACGCCTGAGTAAGCAATATCACGATGTTGAAGTCATCGTTAAACCTGCAGGTAGTGATGGTCTATCGGTTTTCCGTGCAGCAGATAAAGACGAGACGAAGAAGAACGTTGAGAAAATGCTGCAAGATGTCTGGGAATCAGCCGATGACTGGTTCTTCTGATATCGACAACATTATCATATCCGGCGTGCGGGCTTTACCCGCCGCTGGAAATCGCTTATAAAGCGTTTACACTCCCACGTCATAGATAATCGCTACGCGCCAACCCTCAATCAGCCGACTTTTCAGCCGATTACCGTACAACCAGCAAATCGGAAAATCTCGTCGTGTACCGGGGGGATAACATATCCCTTTTCATCTGCCACTGCGGCTGTATTCCCTGACCGGCAAAATAGAGCGTGCCGCGACCGTCTTTCGCGTTTAACTGATCCAGCACCTCCATCAGCGCGCTGCTGTTATGCCGAGGTGCGATGTCATCGAATAGATTTAGTTGCGCCACACCCTGGCTGAAAAAGTCGCCGAGCATTACGCCCGCTTTCTGATATCGATGACCGTCCTTCCAGATTGCGTCCAGGCAGCGCGTGGCCGCGCCGATTATGTCCCGGCTGTCCTGCGTAGGGGTCAGCAACTTAACCGACGCGCTGTTGCCGTAGTACGGTTCGTTAAGCGCAAAGGGGCTGGTCTTCACGAACGCCGAAATAAACCGGCAATACTGATGCTCGCCGCGCAGCTTCTCCGCCGCCCGGCTGGCGTAACTGCAGATCGCCTGACGCATTTCACTGTAATCTGTAATGCGAGCGCCGAACGAGCGGGAACAGACGATTTCCTGTTTCGCCGGCACAAACTCTTCCAGCTCCAGACACTGTTCGCCGCGCAGCTCGCGCACCGTTCTTTCCAGGACAACGTTGAAGTGTTTTCTGATGAAGCGAATATCAGTGTCGGCCAGCTGGAGCGCGGTCTTGATACCCATGGATTCCAGCTTTTTGGAAATGCGCCGGCCAATGCCCCATACCTCCTCGACCGGCAGCAGCGCCATCAGCTTGCGCTGGCGCTCCAGGTTCGACAGATCCACGACGCCGCCAGTCTGCCGCTGCCACTGTTTGGCAGCGTGATTTGCCAGCTTGGCCAGGGTTTTGGTTTGCGCTATGCCGACGCCGACGGTCAGGTGCGAAAGCTTCAACACCTCCGCGCGTAGCTCGCGACCGAACTCAGTTAGATCCCGGCAGTTCCGCACGCCGGTCAGGTCGCAAAAAGCCTCGTCTATCGAGTAAATTTCTACGCGCGGAGACATTTCCTCCAGCGTGGTCATCACCCGGTTCGACATATCCGCGTACAGCTCGTAATTGCTGCTGAACGCTATAATGCCGTGCCGTTGAAAAGCCTCTTTTTGTTTGAAGTACGGCTCCCCCATTTTTACGAGTGGCTTGGCCTCCACAGAACGGGCAATCACGCAGCCATCGTTATTCGAAAGGACGACAACTGGCCGCCCCTTCAGGTCCGGGCGAAAAACGGTTTCACATGAGGCATAGAACGAGTTTACATCGCACAGCGCGAACACGATCAGCTCGCGGCTTTCACGATAAACGTAACGACGCCGAAAATATCGAGCGAGTCCTCACTGCTGACGACGATCGGCGCATACGCGCTATTCATCGGATTGAGCTGCACCGAAGGGCGTAGCTGCAGGCGCTTGACAGTAAACTCGCCGTCGACAGCGGCAATCACGATATCGCCGTGATTAGCGGTTTTGGAGCTATCCACCACCAGCAGATCGCCGTCGTTAATGCCGCCCTCGATCATCGAGTCACCGGCAGCTTTCACAAAATAAGTGGCGCTGGGGTGCTGAACGAGGAGTTCATTCAGGTCGATACGTTGTTCGATGTAATCGGCCGCCGGGCTTGGGAAGCCGCATTGAACGAGATCGCTATAGAGCGGGAGCGCGACGACCGCACACGGGAAATCGGTTGGTTTGATGAATTGCATACGACATACTCATTTATACTGGTTATGCATACAGTATTATTTATGGTTGTCATAGATCAAGGAGGATTTCGGGCGTAGGAGCCAAGAGGCTGACCAGGCAGGAAATAAAGTTTACGGGGGATTTTCCGGGGTGCTGAAGCCCCGGAATTTATTGTGCGTTCAGGATTCTGGCACCGGCGGCCATTCAGGTTTTGCCAGGTCCACACGCATCAGCAGCACCCGACTGGCCTACACCTCCGGCGAGTCAGGCCAGTTAATATCCGGTGCGCTGGAAGTATCGACCGCCTCCAGCGCATCGAGATAATCCAGCCACAAAATATATTGCGCTTTCTCTTCGTCTTTCAGGCGCCCCAGAGCCGCTTTACCTGGCCACTGCCTGTCATTCATGTAGTCGTTGGCCGCATCAATCCTTGCTTTTTTTTCCGCATTTGCTGCGGTGACGGCAGCCGCATGTTCAGCATCGGTATCCGTTACCCACTTCTTGCCATTCCATTTATCGTATGGTGTGGCCGGTGCCTGCGTTGTGGTGTTACCAGGTAAATTACCTGGCTGCGTTACAGCCATTTCCGCGCCTGTTTCGGTGCTGTATACCATCTCACCCCGGTGGTCATCCACTAATTCCCAGCCTGAGCCGTCTGTGGTACGTAGGACGGCCAGGCTATTCTTTTGCGCCGGTGGCTTATCAATCGCAGAGTGCGCCGGGATACCGACACCAACCGCCAGAAACTCGTCAGAACTGCCGGTATATTCGCGCGTGGTGGCGTCGTAGTTGTAAACGGTGACCGTTCCGGCTTCAGTGGCAATATTATTTTTATCCAGCATTATGCGGCCCTTACGATATAGTTAAATGCGATGTTACGAGGACGGGTTTCTGTTGCTGTGTTAGCAACGCGTGATGCGTCAAGCGTTATAACGTCAGAATTTGATGATGTGTCACTTCTTGGTACATCAACGAGAGACGATCCCGTTCCAATGCTTAAACTAAGAGCGCCCGATGCATAGCCGATAACACTGCTTGAAGTGCCCGCCGTAGTACGAGCATACATACTCCCGGTTATGTTCTGCATCGCAAAACCCTGAGCACTTAATAGCGCACGCCCGCTATCAACCCCGCGCCCGTCATCCCACCCACGAATAAACTCACCACGCAGGTCAGGTAATCGGAGTGCTGGATAGGCCAGTGCTAATTTCGGGTATTGCGCTGCAGTAAATGCCGCTCCGTTGCATTTCAGCCAGCCGCTGGGCGGTGTTGCAAGCGGCCACGGAACGGGAACACCAACGGGCAATGCGCTGCCATCTCCCAAACCAAGGTATTGGAGAATGGCGGGCACATCTGCCAGGCCAATCAAATCTCGGCCTACCGCCGTCAACGCAGTAAGTGCCAGAGCATTAGCACCAGTGAAATACGGCAGGCGGTTAGCCGCACCAACAAGGCCAGAGAATGCCGTGAGTTTGTCGTTTTTGGGCTGGAAATCCTCACCAAACGCATCGGCCATTTTCGCAATAAACCCGGACACGTCGCCGTCGTCGAGCACGTCCTCACCGCTTTTATCTGCAGTGTACTGCGCCAGCGCGGCAGCGATAAAACTGGCCTGCCGAAGCGCCTTGTTAATCTGCGCGCTACTGGCCTTACCAGCCTGAAACCCGGACGCCAGAGCAGGCAGACCTGCATATTCATCCTGTGGAGTAACGTTCGCCCCTGGCCCGGTTGCAAACGGTTTAAAATCGTTAGCCATTAAAGTGGTTCTCCCCATGCGCCTTCATCAAATCCGGCGATATATTCATTGTCCATATCGAAACCGAAAAACCGGTTCCCCTCAGATGGTGTTTCTACAGAAGGTATTTCTATGCTGCCCGCCCATACCCCGGCGGCCTTAACTGTCAGATAGCCCTGCCGGATAGCAGCAATCAGTTCGAGCGACACCAGTGAAATGTCGATCTCCGGGAACGCCCACAGAGAAATCGTCATGTCCTGGTTGTCGACGATCTGCATACGGATGCCGGAACCGGCCAGAGCCGTGTCGAGAATCTCCGGCAGCGTGTCGTTGGTGCCGTCCCAGTGGTTGATTGCGATCTTTGCCTTGAGCACAACCCGGTACGTTTCATCGCTCAGCGCCGTAAAGCCGCTGTCCGGGTCATATGGCCCCTGCCACACACCCTGATCCCAGCCGAGGTCGTCTGTATCGAATGAAAAGTAGATGCCGCTGATCGGCACGCTGACATAGCGGCTGCGGCCAATCCAGATGCCAAGAATGTCGAGCTGCTCGCCGACGGCATGATCAATGTCAAAGGCTGTAACCATCTCCCGCATAGCGGTAGAAACGTCAGTCAGCGGCCTGGTGCTCAGATCGACGTGCTGGCTAAAGAGTGGCTTTCCGGCGTGATAGTTGGTGATTAGCCCGGTGTATTTGCTCATGGCGCCACCGTGATTTTGATGTTCCCCACGGTGCAGGATGCGGCCTGGTCATAGGCGATCACGATATTTGCTGCGGCCAGCGCGTCGGCTGCTTTACCGATCTGCAGATCGGTGATGTCGTAGAACCGGGCGTTACCACCGCTGACAACACCGAGGTTTGCCGGTGAATAAATGCGGCTCAGCAGCACGTTGTCGCCGATTTTTAACGAGTTGATATAGTCGGCCACCGCCTGTTTTATCTGCTCGCCGATCTGCGTCGTGTAGCCCGTGAAAACCTGCAGTGTGATTTCGGCGAATACAGACACATCCTCAGGTCGTGAAAAGCTAATGGTATGCGGGTTGCCGTATTTATCCGGGACGGAAACAGATGTTTTGCCGTATGTGGATACGCCCTGCCCCTTCTTGCCTCGCAGGGTCTGCGCGATAACTGTCGCATCGCCGCCGTCTACGATGGCGGAAATTGAGTGCTGCGGCAGCCCGTTGCTGTCGGTTGTTCCTGTATCATTCTCATACAACTTATGACGCGTCACTCCTGCTATGTTAGCGAGAGCGCCGTCGACAGCATCGAACGGGGTCAGTGCTGGCAGCGCGACACTCTGTGCCTGCCGGATGCGCAGCGCACTATCTAATTCGGCAGCGGAGCCTACTGTGGCCGCTGTCGGGTTTGTTACCGATGTCCAGCCGCGCGTAGGGGTGTTAATGCCTGTGATGGAGTCGGTCAGCGCCGCGACCGCGCCGGTAGACGCACAGGTTGCAGTGACAACAGCGGCGCCATCCACACCAATGGTCACAACGGCTGGTAGATTCCAGATGACGCTATTGTCGTCCCGTACAGAGCCGTTTGTGATGGTCGTCCCGGCGGTACCGGTCAGCAGCAGGTCAACAGTCGAATTCGTCGCGCCTTTGCGCCGGATGCCGTTAATTTTGACGTTGCGCGTGAGAGCGTCAGTTTCTGCTGTGCCGGGCGAAAACGAGTTATAGACGGCGATGGCCGTGTTGTTGGCATCGTGGACTGCCAGCGCCACCAGCGCCACCATCTGGCCGTCTTTGCCGTCTGGCTCAAGGTAAGCATCGGTGCCGTAGATCTGCCGAAAATAGCCGGTTATAGTGGCGAGGATAGTCTGATAATCGGGCGCACTAATCCCCTCAGCGGTTATCGTTGCCGATAAGCCGAGCGTGTCCAAATTGAGGGCCATTAAGCCTCCGAGGTTACTGTCGTTGTTCCGTAGATGGTTTCGACCGTCGCGGTGAACGTCACGCGCCGGGTGGTTGAGTTAACAGAGGTGTCGAACGCCGTTATGCTCCTGACCCCCGGCGTTTCGAGGATGCGCTGGCGAATAGCCATGTTGTAGGTTTCCGGCCGCTGGCGGCCCAGTACAGATTGCATCCACGGTGTACCCGTAGTGGTATCGAGGAACCATTGACCGTACCAGAGCATAAACCGGGTTTTAATGGCCTGGGCCACTGCCTCTGGTGAGTTAATCAGCCAGGTATCATCGCCGCGGCCAAACGTGTAATCGCCGTCGGCATCTTCGCGTCGGTATCGCATCAGTTCGGCCCCCCTGTATTACCGCCGCCGGTCTGTACTCCGCCGTGCGTATGCGTCATCAGGCTCTTACCACCAGCTTTCACATCGTTAGTCACCGTGACAGGGCCGAGCATCGTAGCGGTACCGCCTGTATCGCCCATACCCTGCGAAAGATTGCCGTTTATCGTGACATTGCCGTTGAGCACGATTTCAGGGGATGTTATTTCGGTACCGCCCTGTGCGCTGGCGGTCAGCTTGCCGGGCGTCTTAACGGTAATCGCATGACCGGCGGCCACCTCTACGAACGCGGCACCGTCGTCGGTACGCAGCTGCGCGCCCGACATGCTGATGCCGCTTATTTTCTTCGCCTGCGACTGGGGGCCAATTATTGCGAAAGCGTCTGCCAGGTGATGCGTGCGCTGGCTAACCGGCTCCTGTTCGCCGCCGCTCTGCCACCAGAAATCAATGCAGCGGTCCGCGAAAATGAGCAGGCATTCGTCACCGGCCTTAACCGGGAAAGTCAGCGTGCAGCCGCCGCCGCGGGGAAATATCACAGGGACATCCACCAGCACCGAGATAGATACCGATTTTTGTGCGCCTGCAGCGTCTTTTTCATAGCCTTTAATCGCTGGCTGTACTGTGCAGGTAACCGTGTCCGGATCAAATGAAAGGATGGTTCCCGGCAGCGCAACGCGAATCTTCTCACTGACGCCATCCATGATGGCCTGCATAAACTGCTGTTCGCCGCCAATTTGCGACTGTAACGGTGCTGGCATGGGTAAACTCCGGATTAAAAAAACCTGCCGAAGCAGGTTACTGATCAAATGTCAGGGTTCAGTTTGGTTTTGAAGTAGGTATATTCTTCAAAAACTTAAAAGGAAATTTTATGGAAAACCATCCAGACCCTCGGGTTGCTTTAATCGACTTTATTCACTCCATACCAAAAAGCCTTCGAATTGACGAATGCCTGTTCATTATCCTTTACTTCACGAGGCATGAGGTTCCAGAGGAGATTGAAGAGTTTGAGCCTATAGTTCAGGAATACCTGTCGGCTCCGCACTATAACGGGCTTGGCGCGGTTATAGGGATAAAAGCATTATTAGACAGAAGGATGAAGTCGGTACTTAGCAAATTAGATATTGCAGAGCAAAATCTAAAAGGAATCATGGAAGAAAACCCGAATTTTAATCAGTATCCTCTACTAAGCATGCCTCTAAGGAAGAAACAATACGCTCAGGTGGTTGACCGGTGGAACGCTCTCTCAAAAGATGCGCTATCTGACGATAATATTGCTTATTTTGAACATATTGCTCATAGCTTACAGCCGGTGACAAGATAGCAAAAAAGGCAAAATCTTCCTCACTCATAAATTCATCCTCAAGCCCACTTAAGTGGGCTTAGTTAGTCTTCACACAGTCATACGAACCATACACGCGCGGCGCGTCCATGTTGGCCTGTACCAGTTGCACATTGAGAATAGCTTTGCCGTTCTTTTTCACGTAGTCCATTCCGTACCAGCGGCCAGGGGCATCAGTAGGGACCATCCACTGCATTTTTACGTTATCGTAATCGTCCTTCGACTTCAGGAACGTGAATTTTTGGCTCTCCGGCTTTACCCCGTTGATTCGCGCCCATCCATCATTTTTTTCGCTAGTGCCAAGATAGAAAGGTCCACACTGAGAGTCGGCAATAGCCGCGGACGAAAAAACGAAAATAAACAGAGCCAGAGCCTTCATCGTTAGAAAGTCCTATTGAGTGATGTGTTGGTTTGCATATCCCTCGCGCCGCGTGCGAAGCACATCAGATCCATATACCAAGACTGGCCGCGCGTGTCGCCAGTATAGTCGATTGCCTTGACTATATAAACGCCATCTGTGGCGATACTGGCGGCCTGGGATTTGCTGGGTGTCATATCGCTTTCGATATTCCCGTTAAACTCAGTAGTACCAAGCCGCGCTGGAGTTTGGGCTATATCAGAATCGCCCAGGGCAACGCGATAAATCGATGCCTGGTCTATCTGGATCAGTCCATTTATTTTGATGTTCGGGTTAATTAAACAGCGGACGTTTACGCCCCCGCCCATCGTCTGCTGCGGCATACCTATCAGGCCGGTATCGGCGTTCAGTACGATCGCCTCCTGGGTATATTTATTCTCCGGGACCAGATTTAGCTGCCCGTCGACCATCTGCCAGGTGCCGTTACACATTCCCGCGATATGGTCCATCACGTCGCGGGATGAATTATAGAGCGGCAGGCCTCGAGGGAATACCGTCGTCGGCAGGTCGCCAATAATGCCCGGCGTCACACCGTAGGGGTTAAAGCTCTGCATCGTTGTGTCGAGCAGGTCTTTCACGGTGTAACCGGCGGCCAGGGTCTTCTTCACGCTGGCGAACAGGAACGCGTTGTAATCGCTGGCCGCCTGTACCAGCACCCAGGAATCGGTGATATTGTCCTTCCCGTTGATGGTAAAGCGAATATCGCCGGAAAAAATCAGACCGTAATTCGTGCCGTTTATCTGGCCGATATCCTCTTCCGCGATCGGGCGAACTCTCCCCACCTCGCTGGCGGGCACAACGGGCATCGCACCGTCATAACCCGCGATAAGGCGTATTTTGCTGAATTCCTCGCCCATAATACGGGCCTGAGTCTCCGGTGCCACGTTGTAAATTTTGACGTTGGCCACACGGGGAAACCGGGTATCGGCCCACTGAATATTGAACGAAACTTTGAAATCAGACAGGCTGATCCCGGTGCCATTCTCATCGACTATCTGCAGCTCAAAATGTCGGATCCAGTTCTGAGACATATTTACTCCGTTATGATGTACAGGTGACTGAAAAGCCCCAGGTCAGTTTTTGTCGGTGCGTCACGCCCTTTCGCAGCACCCACCCGTAGCGAGAAACCCAGATTAAGGTAATCGTAGGCATCCAGTAGATCCACACCTGTGACAAGCGGCAGGGCTAGCGCAATGGGTGTCTGGTCGTTATTCAGCAGGTCCAGGCACCAGAACGTTTCCCGCCATACCAGGCGAATTCGGTACGTTGAGCCGGCGATCGCAATCACGAACTGCTGGTTATCAGCAGAGAGAGGGATTTCGCTAATATTCATTGCAGTCCTGCCACCCCGGCGAGTTGTGAAAGCATGGATTCGTTTTGCGGAACCGGCGCTTTAACACCAGCGCTCTGCGTGCCGGACGTGCTGACGCCCTGCTTCATATCCGCTTTATCCGCAACGTTTACCGTATGTGTTTCGGTGAGAATCAGCTCACGCAGCGTGATTACCGCCGATAACACGTTCTCCGTTGTTTTGTCCGTTGTGACCTCGATAGCGCGGATCAACATATTGCTGTATTTCTTCTTCCCGGTGATCACATCCAGCAACTCGCGGTTACGCTGCATGCCCAGGAGTTCTTCGTATATCTCAGAGGGTGACTTGCCGAGTGAGAGGCCGATTGAACTGGTATCGAATAAATCCAGCAGGGATCCGCCACCAGCAAAGCCCACCTCCATCACCACCTCACTCGGCCGCCGGTAAGCGTGATCGGCAACAAAGCCCGCGCCGGATGACGTGGGCTTTTCTACCGGGTGCTCGGTGATTTCCAGCGCATCACTATGCCGTTCCGAGACTACAACGTTCGGGATCTGAATCCCTATACGGCGGCTTTGCTGCTGAAATATGGTCGATAAAATATCCATTAGCGCGGCCCCGTATTGAGTTGCTGAATGCCGTTAGAGACAACACCGACCTGTTTTGTCGCGACAAGATTTGCGGCTTCCCGCGGGTCGCTGACGCCGTGGATATTAACCTCTGTCTGCAGGCTGACCTGCGCGCCGCCGATCACCGAATTCCCCGCATTTCGCACCATCTCATCGCTGTACGGGTTGCGCCCGTTCTCCTTCTGGATAATCCCGCGCATCATTGTCGCCATAGTGTTCGGATCGCGAAGGTTAATCTGAGCATCCGGCGAGACACCGAGCTGCTGGGACAGGTGCGTGATATAGGCCAGGGTGTCGTTTTCAACCTTCCCGTTCTTTTTGGGGGGTGCCCAGGTGCTGACGATATCGGACACCGTGCGCAGCTCTTTGCCGGTGGTTTTGCCGTCAAAGTAGCGCAGCAGCTGGCGGGACATAGCCTGCAGTCCTTCGTATGCCGTGCTGAATTTCGCGAATCGGCCGGAACCGGCTTCCGGAACCGCACCCGCCTGTCCACGAAACTCCAGATTGCCGGGGTTGTTGTTGCGAATGCCACGCTCCGCACCGGGATAAACCTCGCCGGGGTGCGTTTTCTGCCACTCCAGTGCGGCGGCGAGATCGTCGTCGCTGACGTTCGCACCGACACCACCCAGACTAGCCATTTCTTCCGCCGTGGTCGGCGTGTTGTTGCCAGGGATAAACAGCAGCAACCAGGGATTTTTCAGCGCAATGTTAGCAACGGCTTTCGCCAGATTACCGATCCCGCCCAGCACCCCGCCGATAGCACTGCCGACGCCGCCGAATGCGGAGGCGATTTTCCCGATTCCACCGAGCAACCCGGCAAGTTTTGCACCGGCCATCAGGCCGAAGATAATCTCCAGGGTGTTTTTCCAGCCGCCAAGACCATCTTTCAGCTCAATGAATTTGTCGCGGAGCCAGATGATCGCCTTTTTGGCTTCCTCTATCGCTGGCTCCCACTTCGCCCAGTCAATCAGGCTTTTACCGCCTTCCTTCCAGGTGCGGTAATCGTCGTACAGCAGCCCCAGCGCGGCGACCAGCGCCAGCACCCAGGTGATGGGGGATTTCCACATTTCGGCGTTCAGCAGCCGCCAGACCACCAGCACGCCGCCCAGGGTTTTGATCAGCATCTTGCTGTCGTTGTCCAGCGACTGCCACCAGTCGGAGATATCCCCGGCCGCCTGCAGCATCCTGAACACCACCCGCCCGACGGCATCCGCCAGCCAGAGAATCCCCTTAATGGCTGCCGTGATACCCTGCTCTATTTTCGGGAAGTTATCGAGGATCTGCTTTCTCAGCCGGTCGATAGAACCGGCCAGCCCGTCGGTAAGGCCGGTGCCGATTTTGTCCCGCGCCATGCCCGCCATCATGCCAAACTCGCGCATGGAGGTCATAAAGCGGTGAGAGGACTGGGCCGCCGTATCAGCATTGAAGCCGATCGCTTTAGCCGTCGCCGTATACTGCGCGCTGAACTCACCCAGGCCCCGGCGCATCGCCAGGAGGGTGTTTTCATCGATGCCCAGCATCCGGGCGTACTGATTCGCCCGGTAATACGGCATGCTACTGAGCTTCTGGCCGACGCCGGTAAAGATCGACTCCATGCTGCGCATCTGGCCGCTGGCCCCGCGGGTCTGAACGCCCAGGCGCTGCAGGAATCCTTCAGCCCCCGGCGAAGAACGCATAAAGCGGGCCAGGCTCTCCAGTGAACCGCGTGCGGCTTCGGCGCTGCTGCCGGTTTGTGACGCCGCGTAGCCGATCGCCTGAATGCCCGTCACTGTCGCGCCGGTGCGCTGCGATGCCCAGTAAAGGTTATCGAGGCTGCTGGCTATTTTGGTGGTAAACGCCACCACCGATAAGGCCGCAGCCTCAACGGCCACACCCATTTTAATGGCCTTCGTCGTCACACCCACCAGCGTGGCGTCAAACTTCCGCATCCCCGCGTCATCGACGCTGAACCCGAGAGAGACCAGGAAGGACTTAATTGTTTCAGCGTTCATCGTTGTCCTCTCTCCATCGTTCAATCCGGGCCTGGTTATCTGCTTTCATGTCGAGCCAGTCATTCAGGCGCGCAATGTCCGCCAGGTCAACAGACCCGTCTTTCAGCGCAGGATAAGGGAGCAGCCCGGCGTCCACCGGGCGCATAAGGAAGTCTTCGCCGCCCGGCAAAGTGTTAAGCGTCAGCTCGATTACTGGCCCGCCGTCTCGCTGGTAGGGAGTGCGGGCAAAAAATTTCCAATATTGTCGACCACCACGCGACCCGCAATAGTCAGCATCGTGAACAGATCGATGTCGTCGAACATCAGGGAATCCTGGGTAAATACCGGCGCCCAGTTGCCCGCGGCTGTTTTGCGGGTTACCACGGAAAGGCACGGGAACAGGATCGCGTTAACGTTCTCTTCCGGCATATCCGCGATGGAGTCGGCAATTTTCGGCAGGATAGTTTCCAGCGCCTTAAATTTATCCCCACCCTCGCCACCAGCCTCTTTCAGCATCTGAATGTCAGAGACGATGGTGGCGATCAGCGGCAGCAATTTGCGGCTGACTTTGAGCTGGGCGAAAACATCGAGTTTTACGGCGCGGTATTCCGCGCCATTGAGCTGAAAATCCATAAATTAAAACTCCCCGAGAATCTGGTCGATTTTGCCGCAGTCAAATACCCACGCCATCGTATTACCGGTTTTGGCGTTAGCATTGTCCGGCTGTTTCTGGAACGCGCAGCTGCGCGCGGTAATCATGTCGCCGCTGACACGGTTACGGATCACAATGATGTTGTTCCCCCACAACGCAGAAGACTGGCTCTGTGCGTTATACGCCAGATTCAGCTTTTTGTTGGTCGGGGAGGTTTTCAGCAACGTCACCGTGATGGTGCCTGATTTATCGGCGTGCAGGCTGTGCATCACCTCCCCATCAGCCCCCGTAGTCATGGTGTTTTTAGCACCGGGCATCGCAACGCTGATCCCCTCATCAGAGGTGGCGGAGCCATAACCCAGTTCGATATTCCCGGTCGGCCCCGTCAGCGTGGCAGAGACATCAATAAAACCGTATGTAGACATTATTTCCCCTTAGCGCACCACGGTGATTGCGACAGAGCCGTAATGCACGGCGCCGGCCAGTTTTCCCGCGACCTGAATCGGGACACCCTTACGCGCCTCCCGGTCGGTCTGGAGTTGTTCATCCACGCTTTCGGCAAAGAGGTAATACCCCTTCGTCAGCGCATCACCATTCGCCAGCTGGCCCACCGGGCCGCCTGTCCAGATGCCTGGCGCGAACAGACCGTTATTCACCGCTTTATCCAGTACCGCTTCAATGTTCGCGATACGGGTTGTGGTACCGGAATCCGTCTGCGGGATTTTGGTCGTACTGGTGTACAGCGTGTTGAAGTCGGCGGTCTGCACCGCATTCTGCAGCCAGTCGAGGCCGTGGCGCTCGTCGAAGAAATCGCCGTTCGACATCACGCCCTGTTCCAGAATTGCCGTGTCGTTTTCGTAATACACGTAAACGTTGCAGTTTTTCGCCTCCAGGTTGTTGGCCTGGCTGGTGCTCAGCGTTTCATAGGTCACACCTGGCTGCTGCTTAAATTTCAGGGTGATAGTGGTGTTGCTGGCGGTATAATCGACGGTAAAGCCACGTGCGAACGCTGACAGCGCGGCGTAGCGGCTGCTGGTCGAATACTGAATGAAGGTGCGACCGTATCCGGCGGCTTTCAGCTTCGACGACAGATCCGTCGTGGTGGCAGCCACCAGCGTTTCGGGTTCTGCTGTAGTTAAACCGAAAATGCGGGAGGTCGTCGCCGCCTGAATCGCTGCGGCCACGCTGATAATATCGGCGTCAGTCGGGTAATCATCCTCCGGCACGGCCAGGTGCAGACCATACCAGCTGTTGTAATCCATCAACGCATTAACCGCCTGCAGCAGCGTTTCCACTTCCCCGTTCTCGCCGGTTCCCAGCGTTTTCACCCAGCGGCCAACGTAGATTTGCGTCGGCTGCGGCTGCTGGGAGAACCAGATCACCGCTGCGGCGTACTCCTGGCTGTCCACGCCAAAATCATCGCCGATATCGTCGGCGCTCGAATAAAGCCGTATGCGCTCAGAAACAGGGATAACGGTTGAGCCGCCCAGCAGCAGCATGGATCCGAAGTTACGACCCTGCGCTGCGCGAGCGGAAAGCGTCACCGTCACATTCGTGACGCGACTTAATGGCAAACCTTTCGCCATGATTTAATCTCCGGTGGTGATAGTGACGTTTCCGTCGACGAGGGATTGAATGTTGTAGGTGCGAATGTTTTTACGCGACAGCGTGACGGTCAGGTCATAACGGCGCACCCACTGGTTATTGATTAGCTCGGGCAGGTTATAGATTGTCCCGGCATCCACCAGCGACAACCCGGCGCGATTCAGTTCAGCATTGTTCTGCTCGACGAAGATCCCGGCGCGAAATGTGGACGCGACACTGGAACCGCGAGGCCCATAGAAGCAGCAAATAACCGTGACCTGCTCCCATGTCCATTGCTCTGATGTTTCGTCCGTTACCTGAACGTCAGACTGGCTGAGTGGTTGCGGCATCGTAGTAACGCCGAATCCACACCAGGTATTTCCGTTCTTTGGGATCTTTTGCTGAGGGTCGGTCCAGCGCGGATAAACCTGGGCTGCAGACAGCCCGGAAACACCACGAATCCACCGGCTGATTTCTCTTTCCAGCGCTTCGTCATAATCCGGACTGTCTCCGACAGGCGTCAGATACCCGCGTCTGGTGCTGTCGTTACTCAACGGGGATACCTCCGTCAAACTCCGTCAGTTCACAATGTGCCTGAACAAACCCTGTGCCGTAACTGGTATAGGGATCGACAAACGTCACGCGATACTCGCGCCCGTTGTAGGTCACCGTGTCGGCGTCCAGCGCATCACTGTTATCGGTGGCAGGTTGCCCCTGCGTCAGTCGGAACTGTGTGATGATGAGGAGCGCACCGCTAATGTTCTGCCCGGCGGCCATGCGCCGTGCTTCCAGAGAGCGGTCTACGGTCACCACCCCGGAGAACGGAATATCCTGCGGCGTGTTCACAGGGAAATTGTCATCGTCGACGGTCTGGATCTGACGGTGGCAGACCAGGGAGAAATCAACAAAATCCGGGTCCAGCAGCACGTCCGAAACATCGAGTAGTGGCATTATTTTTTCCTCACTACGTAGGTAATGGAACGCAGCAGGTAACCGTGCGCCCAAAGAGGTTTATCTCCAGGCAAACCTGCAGCGCGCCGTCTCTTAATCGTTTCTTTCGATAAAGGGATCAGCCGGTCACCGGTTGAAATGACCGCTTTAGCGCCATCAGAGGCGATAATCCCGGCCTTCTCCAGCTCCCTCTCTGCACCAGCGGCGTTACCCTCCAGCGCCAGCTCTGCGGCAGCCTTCAAATGGGCCGTTGTACGCTCGCTGGTATCCTCGATCCCCATATCCAGAAATGGGCGAGGCGGAAGGGTAACCACCACACCGTCTATTTCGACGGTGGCACCGGTAGACTGCAGGTAGCCGATCTCGGCGTTGTTCAACTGGCCGTCTTCCCTTGCCGCGTTCCCCTCCGGAATGCCCACCAGCACATCCATACCGGAGAGATGGCGGAGCGATTCCAGAATGGAGTCGGCATTGTCGGCGGTGATTTTGACGCCGCTTTTCATAAAATCTGACGACCGCCAGCGCCATACATCGACCACCACCAGAAGAACTCGCGCCCGTAGCCAGTGTTATTCCAGAATCCAGCGTCAGGATCGATAATCCCTGACACGTCATAGCTGGCGCTGACCTTATCGACTGACTTCGACGACAACACGCCACCACCGGCTGAATTCACGCCACCACCAGCAGCCACAGTCGCCAGGGCGCGACCGCGTAGCTCGGTATAGTGCGCAACGAAAAGCTCAGCCAGATAAACGAACTGGCTGCCCTGCACGTTCTGATCAAGCAATGTGTCAGCCTGCCCGAGGTAAAAATTAATGGCGGCATCCGGATAGCGTGCTGTGTTCGAAAATTCAGGAAAATCTGTGCGGAACTGGTCGAGGGTGGGAAGAAGGCTGTTTTTAGCCATTGGTCACCTATTTTTTATCAGATTTGCTTTTATCTGATGCCGCCTGCAGGTCGGCCAGCTGTGCGTTCAGCTCGTCAATCGTGGCATCTTTATCCGCCAGCGCCTGCGTACTGGTAGCCAGTTGCGCTTTTAGCTCGTCCAGCTCAGCATCTTTCGGTGCCAGCTGTGCGTTCAGCTCGTCAATCGTGGTCTGTAAGACCTTGACCTGCTTTTTCAGATCGCCGCTCTTCTGATTTTTTGCCAGCTCCGTTTCATCTACCGGTTTCGCGTGTGCGCTGAACGCCCAGTGCTCAACAACAGCATCATCGAAACTGTGAATGCCGGGTGTCAGTTCTGCCTGCGTACCATCAGGAAAGCGCAGTACAGCAGGTGTGGATACGAGATATTTCATAGAAACTCCGGTAAGGCGGGGAAACCCCGCCAGTTATCAGCTTGCAGGAACGTCAAGGTATGCGATGGTGTTGCCGTAAGGCGTTTCAACCTGACCCAGACGACCGTAGTAAGTGGTCAACTGGTAGAGTCCACGATGTTCCAGCGGGGTGTTCAGCATCGGCACCAGCGGGAAGCGGATGTACTTCTCTTCCTGCGTATAGGCGACACAACGATGCGCCCCCGCAGCACCACGACCAGAGGCCCACTTCATAGAGACAATTTCCAGCGGTTCGCCGTTTTCCTGGAACGCGATACAGTTGATCTTCACGTACTCCAGCACGGAAATGTTACCGGCGCTGGATACCTTTTTGCTGGACAGCATGCCGAACAGTTCCGGCGCCATGCCGACTTTGCGCGGGCACATCGCATAACCAGACGATAACCAGGCGGCTGTCAGTAACTGGTTAATGTCTTCCACAATGACATCAGGGTCGGTTGCTGCTGTCCAGGCTGCCGGTGCGGCCACGGGGATAACCTGCTGCAGGTTCAGCAGACCGGTAATGCCCAGATCGTTATCACCGATGTATACCTGTTCGTCGATATCCATGTTCCATTTCAACTGCATGGCGTCATACATCTGCGTATCAATCGGGCGGCCGAGCTGCTGCGCTGATGCCAGTTCCGGCAACGTCCATCCCAGTTCCATCCCCCACAGCGTCAGCGGCTGTACCGTTTTTTCGATGTAGAGGTTGGTTTTAGCGATGGCAGTAGAGTTTTTACCTATCCAGTTTTTGCCATTCGGGTTTACACCACCCGCGGCGGCCAGATCGGTGTTAGTGAAGGAAGACATTTCATCAGCGATAGAAACATCACTGCGGAGCGGCATGTCGCGGCTCCACTTATACGAAACCAGCGGCAGATTCAGCCTTTGATCAAGACGTTCCAGTTCCCCGACGAGGAATGCGCCTGCCGCATCAACAGTCTGTTTGTCGATAGTAAACATTGATTTTCCTTAGATGTTGTAAGCGATTTCGACGTGACCCAGACCTGCGCCAGCGGCACCGTCACCAGGCCCCATTACGCGGGCCACGGTCAGCTCCGGGGTATTTTCCGCCGTGGCGTCAGGTGTCAGCACCAGCGATCCGAGAGGGCTTGCGTCAGAGGCACCGGCTACGCGTACATAGACTGGTGCGCCTTTTGTCGCGGTCGCTGCCTGTCCAGTCGGAACAGTCACGCAGATATAGCCGCGCATGAGGATGTCGCCGGTTACACCTGAGGTGACCCCGAGTGCAGCGATATCCGGCTGTGACTGCGTCGGATACGGGCGAATAAAAATTCCCGCCACGTCATCGATGGTGTCCCCATCTTCCAGCGGTACAAACTTATTACCGCTCCACTTTCCGGCCAGACCGTATTTAGTGAACAAGCTGGTCGGGTCAAGGATTGCCGGTTCGGCGGTCAAATCCTGCGGGCGTGTTACAGCACCGGCAATGCCCAGCGGCATCCGGGTTAAATAAGCATTTCCTGCCATGGGATTACCTTTTAGTTGCGTTTCCAGAATTCGGCGTTGATTTTGTTAAGCTGCGCCGGGGTCATCGGGCCACGGTGGTGGTCACCGGTTTTAATGTTTACGGGTGGGGTGATGTGGTTTTTAGCCTTGCTGATTTCAACAGCGGCCTTAAACACAGCATCGACCGTCGCTTTTGGTGCGCTGGAGAAATCAGAAATGCCGAATGCTTTCAGACGATCCCCCGTCCGCACTGCATGGTTGAGCACCTGCCGTTTAAGGCCTTTGTCACTGGCAGGTTCGAAGCCAGGGCAGATAATTTCAGCGTCGGCGATGATATTGCGTTTGAATGCAGCATCGGCGGTTACCTTCTTATCTTCCTCCGCATCTTCATCACCGGTCGGCATATTATCCTCCGGATCGGAATCAGTGGTTTTCCCTTCCAGCTTATCAATGCGGGCGATCAGCGCCTGCGCCCAGGCGGGCACCTCTTCGTCGCCGGTCGGCTTTTCTTCATCGACCTTTTCGTCAGTAGTTGTGCGGTTTTCTGTTGGCAGCGCGGTAGCCTGTGACGGTACGTTGATGTTGATAGTTGGACCAGGGATGGATCCCATCGCATCAGAAGGTATATCTGCTGCCGCGGCCTCATCAGCAAGACGGGCCAGCGCATCGTCATCACGCGTACGAATGGCCGCTACCAGCTTCTGTAGTAACGTAGGTTTCATGTTTTTTCCTTTGGGTGATGGGACGGAATCCCCGATTGCACAGCGTCCACCAGCCCGCCCGCGGTCAATGCCGACGGCCAGATGATTGCCAGTGATTTGATATTGTTTGCCCTTGCCGGGTGCCAGTTGCTTGTACTGCGCGTCATAGCCGCAGCTGACATCAGTCAGGCCAGAGTTCACCGCGTCGATTGCCTCCTGCCGTTTAATCAGCACGTCAGCAATGAGCAGGTCCGATTTATCGGCAGTACCACGGTGCACGTTCTGAATATGTCCGTGGCCGAGTTCTGCATAATTGGTTGGGTTAACGAACACGATATTGCCGAGGCTATCTTCAGGATGCCCCAGCGTGACCGCGACGCCCTCAAAGCTCGCCATCGTCTCAGGGGAAAACACTTCATCCTCTGTCCGATACACCGTCACAGTGCCGCTGGCGTCGGGTTCAAGGTCGATCTCTTCCGGCAGGTAAACCTGCGTTCCGATACGTGCGATCGGCACGTCTTTGCACAACAGCGAGCCGTCAGCCTGGAGGAATCGCGTCTCCCCAAGGCGGGTAGTGAAAAAATATTTCATTCATCTACCGCCCTGGTTGATTTAATGAATTCACGCAGTAGATGCTTTATCTGACGTGCATTACCACGTCCGCCAACAAAACACCGGCCTTTGCTACCCACACGCTGATAGATGGCTGTAATGCCGTTGTAACTGCCGCTTATCTTTTCGACATCGCCAGTTTTCTGTTTCAGGAAATAAATGGATTTTTTCATGGGTAACCTGCTCGATTGCAGACAACAAAAAAGCCGCTCAGAGGCGACCTTGTAGGATGTGAAAAATGTTCAAAATCACGGACTATTTAACATAATCGTTCTTACCCGCACTGGCGAAATGGCACTCAGTTAAAAAAGCAGTCCAAAGCTTCGAAAGTGACGATTATCGAAGCAGAAAAAGCAGTTCTGACGACACAACATTTAGTTAACATTTGACGGGTATTCATGTTTGCGCCAAACGACATGCCAAAACCGCATTTTTCACTTTCTTGGCTCGGGAATATGAACTTCCGACCAGCACTTGCAGTTAGGGAGACATCCGGCGTGACCGGTCATTCCGTCCAGCGTCGGCGGGTTATCCCAGCGCACAAACCTATCCTTCATCCGGCGATGTGAATCGCGCGTTCCGGCCCCCTCAATACGCCACCAGTAGCCCTCTGAGCCGACCGCCAGCGCGCGGGCCTGCGTAAGCGCACCGGTAGCCCTGCCAATCTCAGTTCGCGCTATCATACGCGCCCTACCGGCGGCCACCTGCCCGGATTGCATAATCATTTCGTAGAGCTGGTCTGGTCGCTCTCCATTGATCATCGCCTGCATGGCACGTTGCTGGATTTCAGTTACTCGGCCTGCGGCCTCCAGCGGGAGGGATTTCATGTACTGCACCTGACGGGCAACGATATCCTGCGCAACCATACCCACAGGCGTGTTGCCGACGACATCACGCAGTCCGGCGGCTATCTCCGAAGAAACAGACCGCCACTGGTTCCACTCCTCCTGCTCGACCTGGGCAAACATCTTACTGCCAACCATCTTCGCCCAGGAGTCGATCACCTCGGAGTAATCCACCAGAGTGCTGGCTGCCGTCTCAGCGCTAGCCTGTGAACCATCGTAAGAGCCAGCCACGATTGCCCCGATTTGGTTGGCTATCGCCTGTAGGCTTTTCAGATACTGGCGCTCCGAATGTCGGCGGAGGTTCGGTTTCAGATTCAGCCTCCTCCCACTGAGACTTGGCATTCTGTATATCCTCGTCAGTAATACTGGCCCCGATGCCGATCACATCGGACAGGTTGCGCAGGTCATTTAGTGCGACATGCTGAGGCATGCCAATATCACGAACTGCCGTTGCCAGGGCTGTCGCGACGTTACTGGCCATGCTCGCCCGGTCGGTGTCCGACATTTCCCACAATTTATTAAACTCAAATGTGAAATCGTCCGGTAGCGTCTTCCCGAACAGTGAGCGCCACGTGATATCTAGCAACCAGCGAATATGCCGACGCAGTCGGCGTTCCTGTAGCGAGTTAACCCGGCTGTAATAGTTTTCCAGATCGCCGTCGCCGGTACTGAAACCTGATGGTGATTGCCCGAACAGGCGCACCAGCGGAATTCCTGTGGCGCCGGAAACCTGCTCAGCAAATCGCAGTATCACGTCCGCGATACCCGCAAACGAATAGCTGTGCGTTTCGAAATCATCCAGCTTGTCCATCAGGGTCATTCCCTCAATGGTCTGGAACTCGCGGATCATATCCATGTGTTTCATCAGGCCTGCTTTTGCAGGGTTGTCATCCGGCATAGCCAGAATGGAGCGTAATTTCTCGATTTTATAGGTGCGGAGATGTGCCTTATGAATTAGCTGAGTTGTGCCCGCCGTAGCGGTATCAAACGCCTCGACACGCTCGAAAACGCGCTCAACAACAGACATTCCCCAACCATTTTCCGTCTGTGCCTGTTGGAATGGCAGTGTGTCGCCCTCCATACGGATTAGCCTGCTGTGGTGGATCTTCCAGGGTGGAATGCCACTCTGATTAGTCACCACCTTGTAGAATTTGGGTTTCCCAAACTCCGGCCCGTATTCCGTCACCAGATCGCGATAGCTCGGGGTAACCATCCAACGATCCAGGCACATAACCCCTTTAAACTGACCCTCTTTGATGCGGTCGAGGTTCAGCGGCGTCGACATGTCCTGCCCTTCAATCAGCACCACCAGCAGCGCTCCGCCATAGAGGCGGGACCACTTCAGGGTGTCATTAAGACCATCCCACAGAGCAATGTCATCCCAGAATGTTTCCACCTTCCCCTTTTGCCCCGGCTCCAGTTTTGAGGTGATATTTATGCCCTTGCGGGTCATATCATCAGCCATTGCATCCACACCAGCACCAACCAGGAACGAGGAGCGGTAGGCGAACTCCAGCATTACCCGGTTTCGTGTAATGTAGCCGGGTACGTAGGTTCCACCGGTCTGGATGTTTCTGGACTGAGATCCGATTTTCGCTGTGAAATTGTTATACCCGTCCGCAGTCGCAACGGGCTGATTTGCGCCGTTCCGGCGTTTCTTTCGGGACATGTTAAGCTCCGGCCAGTCTGGCCCAGGTATCAAGGGAGGAATCCATCGGCGCGTAGTTAATCATCACGGAGTCAGCCAGGTTAGGCGACTTCGTGCCATCAGGTTGCTTGTCGACAAGAATTTTCCCAACGGTGTTTTTCGACCATGTGGGCTGTGATAATTCAATCAGCAGGCGGTCTATGTTTTCTATCTCGCTGCTTATCGAAATGATTTCGTCGGGGTGGTATTCCATACCATTAAGCGCCCGAAAGGTATTACGGAACAACTTCCGCAGATGCCACCAGCCCTGGGCTTTAGCGTTTGCGAAGAAATCCTTATTCAGGCGTGCCGCTTTTCCGTTATCTCCGGGAACGGCCTCGTCTTCAGGATCGAATACGCCGCCGCTACCACGAAAGGGCGTGGCTGTTATCGTGCGGTGCCCTTCAGCTTGTCTGTGCTCGTTGATTACGCGAGCATCGCCACGCGCACCGGCGCCCAGTCCGTCTTCATCAAAGCGGAATTCATCCAGGCCATAGTCTTCACAGTACCCAAACGATTTGACGACAGATGCGTAGATGTCGCTACCGATGCCAGACCATTCGTGAACGTTCTCCAGGAGGAAGCCGTAACGGGAAGAAAAGCCGTTTTTGTCTTTCCCTTCGTCTGCGATGTCCATTGCGCCGAGACGTTGTCCGCTGGGCTTAATGCCAAGTTTGATATGCGCGTCGACAGCGGCCTGCACCCATTCAGAAGGAATAAGAATACCTTCCGTTGAGGCGCTGTAGTTCAGGTCCAGTTCCTGCGCTACGATAATCGGATCGTCAATTTTCAGACATTCATTGCGGTACCACTCATCGTCTTTTCGTGGGTCACTGCGCCAGTGGAACGTAAACACAGGAATAACACCGCCATGTCGCTTACGGGCAAACGGGTTATTCATGCCATTGACGGATGACAAATCTATACGACAGCGAGTTGTCTGTGACAACGCAGCATCGATAAGTAATGGCCGTTTCAGGAACGCAGACTCATCCACGAAATAAAGCGTTGTACGGTCACCACGGCCGATGTTATCGCCTGCCTCACCCTTAATAACCGCGCCGGTTTCCGGGAATTCCACACGCATGTATGGGGCATGCTTTTTATCACTCCATGAACCGCGAAACTCTACCGGCAGCAGCTCTACAAATTTACGCGCTTTCCAGAACAGTGCTTTCGGGTCGCCGGTGCTGTCTACATATTCTTCTTTACGGGAACCGAAGCCGATCACCATTTCTTTGTTGAACAGGCAAAGTGAACAGGCCAGGCCGATCGACGTCCAGCTTAGCCCCATTTCGCGGCTTTTTTCTGTCAGACCATGCTCAAGACTGACGCGCCTGTCCATGATCCAGTTAATCCATTCCTCCTGGCGGGGGAACAATAAAAACGGAATGGTTACCGGCAGACCGTAATCGAGGTTACGCGGGTCAGTGGTCATGCCCCAGTCAATGATGAACTGTGCCGGATTGTCGCGGTAAAACAGCCTCAGCGCTGGCAGCACCTCAGGATTCTGGCGAATACGCTGCAGACGCTCCATACGCCATTCGAAGACCTGCGTGTAGTCAGGATTTTTGAAATCGAAGGGGAACGGGATCGGCACAGAAAAATTCCTCAAAAACGCCCCGATTTAACATAATGGTGCTTATGCGCACCGGCAAAAATGGACTCATTACGTTAAATGCGCGAAGCGTTTATTAGTGCGGCTTTAACCCATAAATCAGGGCAAAACGGAGTGAATAAAACATGCATAAACAAGGGGGTAAAATGCATAGCGTTTTTAAAGGGCCAAACGCCTGTTTTTGCATTTTTAGCCCATGAATTTTTTGTAGATATCTGCTGCCTCGTGAGGGGTCAGGTTTGCGGCGTCTGCTTTGGCCGCCTCGTCACTATTGGTGAACGCTTCGAATATTTTCGGTGCTCCCAGCTCCATAAGCAGAGTAGACGGAACCTTTATCCCTTCAGCCTCAAGCAGCTGCGCCGCCTGCAGTGCAGAGTATTTCCCGGCCACCTTGTGTTTCATCACGTCACGAAGCACATCACGAAGCCGTTGCTCTTCCCCGTAAACGCTTTTACCCAGCCCGAGGGCTTTGGTAAATACAGCAACATCGTTGTGTGTCGGCAGAACATCTTCGATAGTGGTTTTAAGGCCATCGGAAGATTTAGTAACAACCTTTCGCTTGCGAACGTCCAGGCTTTTACCTGCAACGCTGTTGATCTTCTCCATCAAAACTTCGCGGGCCTCAGTGAAGGCACGATTAAAGTCGGCATGTTCCTTGCGCCAGTTGCGGATAGTCGCTTCGTCAATTTCCAGGCGCTGGGCAACCATCCGGTTTGAAATCTTATTACGGGCTAAAGCCATGTCAAGAACGATACCGACGTAGGCCTTCTTAAAGCTATTTTTACGGGCCATACGCTTACCTGATATCGGCTGCTGTTTATATTTTGTTCAAAATCATTTTTCCGCGTTTTGCGTGCGGAATAATTCTGAGAAAAAAACCACTCCGAGGCCGCTGGCTGTCTGTGTTTGAGTGCGGAATTAAAAAGTCTAAAAAATGCGGAGTTATCCATTTTCCTGGAAAACTGCGATTTAATGCCCTGAGTCCGCGCAGAATGGGGAGATAGTGGATCGCTATACCATTTCCATTTTGTGGATAACTTAGTCCAGATCCATATCCACAGACTCATTAAAAAGGTGTCCGTAAACGTCGATGGTGATCCTGATGCTTGAATGACCAATCAGACGGGAAATCTTCATAATGTCCACCCCCTTTTCAGCCAGGCGAGAAACGGCAAAATGGCGAAGGTGGTGAAAACACCTGATGTCGAATGCCTGAAGTGTTTTATAGAGCACCCCCTGAGTCCCGTAACAGATGGATAGCGGTGCACCGGTGAACTGGTTTGCGATCAGCGGATGCTTAGTACCGAAGCGGGATTCATCCAGCAACTCATAAAGCTCGCGGGGCATTCTTACCCTGCGTTCTACGCCTCGCTTCAGTCCATCGTAAATTACGCCGTCTACAACATGGCGGCGGATGTGGATCCAGTCCGCTGAAACATCTGAATAAGTCACGGCGAGCACTTCACCAATTCGCAAACCGCATATTCCGAGCCAGCAAGCGATCCGCTCGCGAAGTGGCGCTGTATCGAGCAACTGACGAACAGTCGCTTTGGATGGAATGGTGATAGGTTTGCGCTTCCGCTTCACGGCCTTTTTAACCGGATTAAAGTTGATAAGCTGCTTTTCGAGCAAAAGAAAGTATGCAGCGCGGACCCAGCGATGGCAGCCAGGGCGAACTGTATCAGCAATATCATGATGAGTAATATTTAAAATATTTTTTCTCAATATTTCACCATCTATTGCCAGAATGTCCTGACGGCATTTTTTGTAGCTGGAAAGCCGAATCTGATTTTTCTCAACTTTGTTAAACTGATGGCCGAGGAAAAATATTAACAGCTTCTGAAAATTCCAGGTGTTATCGATGCCACTCCAGTTAGCAGTTCGACAATCCAGTTCAATATTCTGTTTTTGCCAGAAAAGGTGTGCGGCATCATCAATATTCTTAAAGATACGACGACGCCCATACCCGGATTTTTCATCTTTCCAGTGAACATAATATTTTGATTGTCCAGGGGCATCAGCGGAATGTTTTATCGATGCCATACAGAACAATCCTCTTTTAAAAAACATTATCGAAGCCCCTCGTCGAAGAGCTTTTGTAATGCCCGCTTAGCTGCAACAAAAAAGCCACCGGCTATTAACCGATGGCTTGATTTGGTGTGGTGGCAGGTGCTGATCTCCTGCATTCAGTCCTTTCGGATTGCCTCAAGTTATGTCTGTGTTTATGCCTATCAGGAACCCCACAGCGGGCGCGAATCAGCCTTCGCATTCACCACATATTCACTTTACCTCAGGCACTGGGTATTTATGTAATCCTGCAGGTATTTCACTTTTTGCTGATCGGAAATGATGCCGGATCGGATACCGAGAACGTTTCTTCCAGAAGCATCAGAGAGTTCGACGGTGGCATCATGGCCCACGCCGGAGGTGCTGGCGGTTTCGGTTGTGGCTGGCACTGGACATCTGCCTTTGACGAGCACCCGACCACCAGCATCAAGCTTGCGCTGCAAAGCAGCATTTTCAGCGTTCGCATCAGCTAACTCCTTCGTGTATTTCTCATCAAGCGCGGCAACTTGACGCTGACGCACCTGCATATCGCCGATGGTGGCGTTCGCCAGCGTGAGCTGCTCTGTGACTTTGTCGCGTTGGTCTTTGTAGGTAATGGCGTTGTCGCGGTAGTGATTCACCAGCAGGGCCAGAATTCCGATCAGTGCCGCCACCAGCAACTGCAGCCAGTAGCGTTTAGCCAGTGCGCCGATCACGACAGGAACAGAGCTTTCTCTGCCTCGCGCCGACGGGTCAGTCCATTCAGCACCTTGCCACCGGCTTTATTCCAGCGCGGGAACTCGTCAGCAGCACCAGCGTAATCACCCGCATTCAACTTTTTCAGCAGCGTGGATGTTGACAGAGCGCGTGATCCAACGTTGTATGCAAACGACACCAGAGCATCGAACTGACCCTGAGTAAGCTTCACACGCACCAGCTTCGTTACGTCATTCTCATAACCGACCAGGCCCGTTTTGAGTAAGCGCTCTGCTGTAGCCTGGTCGATGGTCATGCCGTTGCGCAGTGGCTTACCGTCAACGGCGTGGGTCCAGCCAAAACCGATCGTGAGTACGCCGACAGAATCTTTGTACGCGGTGAGGCTGCAGCCTTCGAACTCTTTAATCAGGGAAATCCCTTTAGGGCTGATTTGCATCATTTACTCCTGACTTTTTGGCGGCCACTCTCTTCACCCATGAGCCGATGGTGTCAGTGCCGAGGTAACCAATAAATACACTGCCGATATAGGCCAGATCTGAACTCCAGCCAATGAAATTAAGTAAGTCTCGAATGAACCAGGCGATCATTGCACACATTAATGCGTCAATTAGTACCTTCCAGAATTTTCCGCCGTTATAGCGCCCCCGGAGGTACGCCATGAGGAACGCAAGCGTTGCGCCTATACCCTGCTCTTTGGACGCGAGTAGCGCGGCGATGAAATCTTGTTTGTATGTCATTTTCATAGGCCTCACCTCCGTTAATGACGGATGGCGCTGTGTATTTGAAAGGGATCAGGCTTCCGGGCTGAAATTTAACAACAAGGCGTTGATGAGGATTCCCGGAGCCTGAAATAGAAAAGGCCACCAGCGAGCGTGGCAGCCATAGAACTGTTGCAATAAAAAAGCCCCGGCAGTGATGTCGGGGCCGTGCTTCCGTTTTCCATAACTGATAACGAACCAACATAACTACGGAAGCGGATTTTTTATACTTTCGCGCGCTTATCTTGTCAATAAGACAAAAATGACAAAGGCACCAATTAAGGTGCC